>Ga0210248_100009_pt1 | contig 271575 bp, 257 predicted proteins | sample ChrtobMetP3_32mM_FD_155493 | JGI IMG/M metagenome (GOLD analysis project Ga0210248, IMG submission 155493) | Chrysochromulina tobin associated microbial communities from unialgal haptophyte culture, Seattle, Washington, United States - P3_32mM | ecosystem: Host-associated > Algae > Haptophytes...
TGCTGCACCGCGTTGGTGTCGATGCGCAGCAGCTTGAGCATCCACTGCGTGGTGTGCGTGAGCAGCCACACGAATGGCTTGGCCGCCGTGGCCACAAAGGTCATGGGCCGCGACACCCAGCGCGCCACGGCTTCCGGATACAGCTGGCCGATGCGCTTGGGCACCAGTTCGCCGAACACGATGGTGATGAAGGTGATGGTCACCACCACCACGGCGGTGGACAGGATGTTGGCCGTGGCTTCAGTCAGGCCCCTGGATTCCATCCACAAGCCCAGGTCGCCACTGAACGCGGCCTCGCCCACGATGCCGTTGAGCATGCCGATGGAGGTGATGCCGACCTGCACCGACGAGAGGAACTGCGTGGGGTTCTCGAGCAGCTTCAGCGCGGTGATCGAGCCCTTGTCACCGGCCTCGGCCATGGCGGCCAGGCGGGCCTTGCGGCTGGAGGCCAGTGCCAGCTCGGACATGGCGAATGCGCCGTTGAGCAGCGTGAGAAAAACAATGAGGAGGGTGTCCATAATCGGCCGATGGCACTTTACATGATTGGGGATGTGCAGGGGTGCGACGAGCCTTTGGGCCGCCTGCTCGACGAGCTGGACTTTTCACCGAGCCGCGACACGCTGTACCTGCTGGGCGACCTGGTGAACCGGGGTCCCGCCTCGTTGCAAGTTCTGCGCCGACTCATGGCACTCGAAGGCGCTGCGCACAGCCTGCTCGGCAACCACGACCTGCACCTGCTCGCCGCCGCACACGGCGTGCGCAAGCTGCACCGCAGCGACACGGTGAGCGACATCCTCGATGCACCCGACCGGGTCGCACTGCTCGACTGGTTGCGCCGTCGCCCGATGGCTTTGTTTGAGCACGGCTGGCTCATGGTGCACGCCGGTGTGTTGCCGCAGTGGGACGTGGCCGACACCCTGGCGCGCGCGCAAGAACTGCAGGGCGCGCTGCGCAGCCCCGACTGGCCTGGTTTTCTGCAACACATGTACGGCAACGAGCCGGCCTTCTGGAGCGATGCGCTGCAGGGAGCCGACCGCCTGCGCGTCGTGGTGAATGCCTTCACGCGGTTGCGCTTCTGCTCGGCACAAGGTGTGATGGAGTTCGAGACCAAGGAAGGCGCCGATGGCGCGCCGCCGGGCTTCATGCCCTGGTTCGATGTGCCGGGCCGGCGCACCACCGGCGTCCCGGTGGCGTTTGGCCACTGGTCGACGCTGGGGCATGTGCAACGCGAAGATGTGTTGCCGCTGGACACGGGCTGTGTGTGGGGAGGTTGCCTGACGGCGGCGCGCATCCTGAGCACGCCCGGGCAGGTGGAGCGCATCGACGTGCGCTGCCCGCAAACCCAAAAGCCCGAGAACAAGAAGCCTCGCAAGGACCTCTGAGCGCAAGGCCGAGGGCGACAATCAGTCCTGCTGCACCGGCGCTGGAACAGGCTCTGCGACCACAGGTGCGGGCGCGCTCTTGAACAGCGCGGGCACCTTTTTGCGCGACTTGATGTTGGGCGACACGGTGCGCGCGGTGGCACGGGACGACGCTTCCCACGAGGGCGGCGTGTCACCCGTGGCGCTGGGCTCGTAGGGTTTGTCGAACAACGGATCTGCCGGCGCGCGCGGGGCACGCGCAGGCGGACGGCCCGCTGAAGCCGTGCGTGGCTCCTCGCGACCTTCGCCGCGCACTTCGCGGTCGCGCGGTGGGCGGCCCTCGCGGGGTTCGCGGCGCACGTCGCCCTCGGGCGCCTGCCAGGCGCGCTGGCCATCGTTGAAGCGGCCGGCCGGGCGCTTGTCCGCTTCGAGTTCGAGCGCTTCGAGTTCGAGCTTCTTGCCCAGCAGTTTTTCCAGGTCACCCATGAGGCGCGCATCACGCGGGCTCACGAAGGACACGGCCAGACCGGAGGCGCCGGCACGGCCGGTACGGCCGATGCGGTGCACATAGTCTTCGGCGTTGAACGGGATGTCGAAGTTGAACACCGCCGGCACGTCCTTGATGTCCAGGCCGCGCGCGGCCACGTCGGTGCAGACCAGCAGATCGACCGCGCCGCTCTTGAAGGCTTCCAGCGCTTTCAGGCGTTCGTCCTGGCTCTTGTCGCCGTGCAAGGCGGTGGTGTTGAGGCCCTCGCGCTCCAGCGAGCGCGCCAGCCGGGCGCAGCCGAGCTTGCTGTTCACGAACACGAACGCCTGCTTGAGACCGCGCTCGGCGAGGATCTGTTTGAGCACGCCGCGTTTGTCGTCGTCGCCCACGCTGTAGAAGTGCTGCTCCACGGTGGACGCGGTGGCGTTGGAGCGCGCGACTTCGATCGTCACCGGGTCCTGCAGGTAGCTGCCGGCCAGGCGTTTGATCTCGGTGGAGAAGGTGGCGGAGAACAGCAGCGTGGTGCGCTGCTTGGGCAGGTACGACAGGATGCGCTGCAGGTCGGGCAGGAAACCGATGTCGAGCATGCGGTCGGCCTCGTCCAGCACCACGTACTCGACCTGGTTGAGCACGCAGTTTTTGGCTTCGATGTGATCAAGCAACCGGCCGGGCGTGGCCACCAGGACTTCGACGCCCTTTTTCAGTTCGGCCGTCTGCGGCTTCATGTCCATGCCGCCGAACACCACCATGCTGCGCAGGTTGGTGTACTTGGCGTAGAGCTTGACCTGCTCGGCCACCTGGTCGGCGAGTTCGCGCGTGGGCAGCAGCACCAGGGCGCGCACGGGATGGCGCGCGGGCGAGGTCGACGCGTTTTCGTGCTTCATCATTCGCTGCAGCAAGGGCAGCGTGAAAGCGGCGGTTTTGCCGGTGCCGGTCTGGGCGGCGCCCATCACGTCACGGCCTTGCAGCACCACGGGAATCGCCTGCGCCTGGATCGGCGTCATGGTCTCGTAGCCCATTTCGGCCACGGCACGCTCGATGGCGGGAGAGAGGGACAGTTCGGAAAAGGATTGGGTCATGGGCATCAAAGTTAGCCCGTTATTGTCGCACTTTGACCGTTTTTCGCCGAACTCCGCCCGCGCACCATTCAAAGACTGGCCGACTTGAAGGTGTCACAAGCCTGGACATTGCCGGTCTTCAGGCCGCTGTTGAACCAGCGCTGGCGCTGCTCGCTGGTGCCGTGGGTGAAGCTGTCGGGCACCACGTGACCCTGGCTCTTGCGCTGCAGGGCGTCGTCGCCGATGGCCGCGGCCGCGTTCATGGCCTCTTCCACGTCGCCCGGCTCCAGAATCGCACCGGTTTTCTGGTTGTGGTGGGCCCAGATGCCGGCAAAACAGTCGGCCTGCAGTTCGACCCGCACCGACATGGCGTTGAACTCGCGCTGGCTGACCTTGCCGCGCATCTCGTCCATCTTGCCGGTGATGCCCAGCAGGTTCTGCACGTGGTGGCCCACCTCGTGCGCGATCACATAGGCCTGCGCGAAGTCGCCCGGCGCACCGAGCTGGGTGCGCAACGTGTCGTAAAAGCTGAGGTCGATGTAGACCTTCTGGTCGCCCGGGCAATAAAACGGGCCCATGGCCGACTGGCCGGTGCCACAGGCCGTGGGCGTGGCGCCGCGAAACAGCACCAGGCGGGGTTTCTGGTAGGTCGATCCGGCCTGCTGGAACATGGGGCCCCAGACGTCTTCGGTGCCGCCCAGCACCGAGGCCACGAAGCGGCCCATGTCGTCGGTGGGCGCCTGCGCCGGGCCCTGGCTGGTTTCCACCTGGGCAGCGGGCGAAAGATCGCCGCCGCTCAGCGCGCCCAGAATGGTCATGGGGTTGATGCCGAAGATCCAGCCGGCGACCAGCGCCACGGCGATGGTGCCCAGACCGATGTTGCGCCCGCCGCCGCCCCGGCCGCCCCCGAATCCGCCGCCCGGCTGCGAACGCCGGTCTTCGACCTGGTCGGACTCGCGGTTGTTTTCCCATTTCATGCTGCGTCTCCTGCGCAGCGGGAGTCGCTGCGCGGCCCATTATCCGGGCCGCTGCCACTCAGGCGGGGGCCGTCTGGCAGGGACTGGTCTGCCGGCCTTCAAAGTCGGTCCAGCAACGGCGATCAAAGTCGTACAGCTTGCAGCGGCGCGCGGTGTCGAAGTACCAGCGCCACGAGAAGCGCTGCACCGTGATGCGGCCGGGCAAGGTGGTCTCCAGCAACTGCTGTGCGCCTTCGAGCCTGTAGAGCGGGATGCTCATGTCCACGTGGTGCGCGGTGTGCTCCATGATGTGGTGCAGCAGCGCGCCGATGCGCAGGGGAAAGGTGAGGTGCACGGTGGTGGACACAAAAGGCGCGGCGCGCGCCCAGGCCGCCTTGTCGTCGTGCCACTGCACGGCGGTGTGGGTGTGGTGCACGTAAACCACGAAGCCGATCATCGCGTTCCAGAACAGGAAGGGCACGGCAAAGCCCAGACCAACCAGCCAGGCGACGGACTGCTCCGTGGCCAAGGCCGATGCCACGAGCGCACCGATCCACACGGCGGCGGTGGCCACCACGATCACGCCGTCCCACACGAATTCGGCGCGCCGCGTGCCCAGGTAGGTTTTGCGCGGAAAGAACATGCGCTTCCACCACATCTCCACCAGGTAGTAGGCCGCCGGGCCCCAGCCGCTGCGGTAGAGCCGCTCCAGCCTGCGCCGGCCGGGGCTCAGCGCGTCGAATTCGGCGCGGGTCAGCGGCGCCCACACAAAGTCGACGCCCTTGAGGTTGGTGTAGCCGTGGTGCACCACGTTGTGCCCCACTTCCCACAGGCTGTAGGGCGTGAGCGAGGGCAGCATGGCGATGCGGCCCAGCACGCGGTTGAGCCCGCGGTGCGGCGTGTAACTCTGGTGGCAGGCGTCGTGGCCGATGATGAACAGGCGACCGATCATGAAGCCCGCCGCCAGGCCACACAGCAGCTGGGCCCACCACGTCGGCAAGAGCACCGTGGCGACCATCAGCGCGGCAAAGATCGACCAGTCCAGCGCCAGCAAGGCGATGGCGCGCGCGGTGCGGCGTTCAACGATGGGCGCCAGCCAGCCGCGGATCACCTTGCGGTGTGGCAGGGGCTGATGGGCGGGGATCGGGTCGGGAGAAGCGGTAAAAACGGGATTGCTGGACATGGCGACCGATGCTATCGGCGCATGCCCCGACCGGCCTTGATGCAGGTCAAGCCTTGGGCAAGGTCACCCCGGTCTGCCCTTGGTACTTGCCGCCACGGTCCTTGTAGCTGACCTCGCAAACGTCGTCCTTGTCGCTCTCGAAGAACAACACCTGGGCGCAGCCCTCGCCCGCGTAGATCTTGGCCGGCAGTGGCGTGGTGTTGCTGAACTCCAGCGTCACGTAGCCTTCCCACTCAGGCTCGAAGGGCGTCACGTTGACGATGATGCCGCAGCGCGCGTAGGTGCTCTTGCCCAGGCAGATGGTGAGCACGTTGCGCGGGATGCGGAAGTATTCCATCGTTCGCGCGAGCGCGAAGCTGTTGGGCGGGATCACGCAGACATCCTTGTTGATGTCCACGAAGCTGTTCTCGTCGAAGTTCTTCGGGTCCACCACGGTGCTGTGGATGTTGGTGAACACCTTGAATTCGGGCGCGCACCGGATGTCGTACCCGTAGCTGCTGGTGCCGTAGCTGATCACCTTCTTGCCGTCCACGGCTCTCACCTGGCCGGGCTCGAACGGTGAAATCAGGCCGTGTTCTTCGGCCATGCGGCGGATCCATTTGTCGCTTTTGATGCTCATGGAGCGCGATTGTAGGGATTCGGGCGCCAGCGACCCCCGACCCCATCCCTGCGATAACCCCTCGCAACTTCCCGGAATTTCAGTAATTACTGAAAACTCAAGCCGAAGCCGATACATTCCCTCACATGCCTCTGCAAGACCACCTCCCGCCCCTCAACCGCGAGTTCGTTGCCCACTTCGGGGAAATGGGCAGCAAATGGGGCATCAACCGCACCGTGGGGCAGATTTACGCGCTGCTCTACATCTCGCCCCAGGCGCTCAACGCCGACGAGATCGCCGAGACGCTGGAGTTCTCGCGCTCCAACGTGAGCATGGGCTTGAAGGAACTGCAGGCCTGGCGCCTGGTGCGCCTGCGCCACCAGCCCGGCGACCGGCGCGAGTACTTTGAAGCACCGGCCGACGTGTGGGAGATCTTCCGCGTGCTGGCCGAAGAGCGCCGCCGCCGAGAGGTGGAGCCCACCCTCTCGATGCTGCGCACCGCCCTGCTCGACACACCCACGACCGACGCAGAACGCCATGCGCAGAACCGCATGCGCGAGATGCACGACCTGATCGACCGCCTCATGACCTGGTTCGACGACGTGCAGAAGCTCGCGCCAGAGACCGCCATGCAGCTCATGGGCATGGGCACGACCGTGACCAAGGTGCTCGAGCTCAAAGACCGCCTCACCGGCAAATCGCCCGCCCGCAAGGCGCCACCCAAAGATCCGCAGGATCGCGCCGCTTGATTCGGCCGGCGGTTCGCCGATATCCCGATTACCCACCGACCCACCCGCTCCAAAGATCCCCATGGACGCCTTGATCCTGTCGCGAATCCAGTTCGCCGCCAACATCAGCTTTCACATCCTGTTCCCGACCATCACGATCGCCATGTGCTGGTTCCTGCTGTTCTTCCGGCTGCGCTTCATCAAGACGCGCGACCCGGCGTGGGAAGAGGCTTACTACTTCTGGACCAAGGTGTTCGCCCTGACGTTCGCGCTCGGCGTGGTCTCGGGCATCGTCATGAGTTTCCAGTTCGGCACCAACTGGCCCGGCTTCATGGAGAAAACCGGCAACATCGCGGGCCCGCTGCTGGGTTACGAAGTCCTCACCGCGTTTTTCCTGGAGGCGAGCTTCCTGGGCATCATGCTGTTCGGCCGGGGGCGTGTGTCAGAGCGGGTGCACCTGGCCGCCACCTTCCTCGTGGCCTTCGGCACCACCATGTCGGCGTTCTGGATCCTGAGCCTCAACTCCTGGCTGCAGACCCCCGCCGGCTACGAGATCGTCAACGGACAGTTCTTCGCCACCGATTGGCTGGCCGTGGTGTTCAACCCCTCTTTCCCCTACCGCTTCGCCCACAAGCTGCTGGCCTCAGCCCTCACGGCTTCGTTCCTGATCGCCGGCCTGTGCGCGTGGCAGCTCATCAAGGGCAGCGCCACCGCCGGCACCCACAAGGCCATGCGCACCGCCCTCGTGACCGCTGCGCTGGTGATCCCGGTCCAGTTCGTGGCCGGTGACCTGCACGGCCTGAACACGCTGGAGCATCAGCCCGCCAAGGTGGCCGCCATGGAAGGCATCTGGGAAACGCAAAAAGGCGCGCCGCTCACGCTCTTCGGCATTCCCGACGAGAAGGCCGGCGAGACCCACTACGCGATCAAGATCCCCAAACTGGCCAGCCTCATCCTGGCGCACGATCTCGACGCCGAGATCCAGGGCATCAACGATTTCAAGGGCGCGCACCCGCCCGTGGCGCCCGTGTTCTGGTCCTTCCGTGTCATGGTGGGCACGGGCACCCTGATGATGGCCGTGGCCTGGTTCGCAGCCTGGCAGCTGTGGCGCCAACGCAAGCAGATGGCCGACGGCAAGATCCACCTGCCCAAGCCTTTGCTGTACGTGCTCGCCGGCATGACCTTCTCGGGCTGGGTGGCCACGCTGTCGGGCTGGTACGTCACCGAGATCGGTCGTCAGCCCTTCATGGTCTACGGCCTGCTGCGCACCAGCGAGATCGCCACCGACATCGCACCACCCATGATCGCGCTCACGCTCACCGCCTACCTCATCGTCTACGGCCTGCTGCTGGTGACCTACATCGGCGTGCTCAAGTACATGGCGGAGAACCCGTTCAAGCACGCACCCGTTCCCGGCGGCAATGCGGCCCTGGGCAAGGCGGGAGTCTGAACATGACCTGGGCCGAATTCCTTCCCCTGATCTTCCTCGCCGTGATGGGCCTGTCCTTGCTGGCCTACGTGGTGCTCGACGGCTACGACCTCGGCGTCGGCCTGCTGCTGCCGCTGGCCGACGAGAGGCAGAAGGACACGATGATCGCGAGCATCGGCCCGTTCTGGGACGCCAACGAAACCTGGCTGGTGCTGGGCGTGGGCGTGCTGCTGGTGGCGTTTCCGTTTGCGCACGGTCTGGTGCTGCAGGCGCTGTATCTGCCGGTGGCCGTGATGCTGATCGGCCTGATCCTGCGCGGCGTGGCGTTCGACTTCCGCGTCAAGGCACCGCTGCAATACAAGGACTTCTGGAACAAGGCTTTCTTTGCCGGCTCGCTGCTCGCCAGCAGCGCGCAGGGCTGGATGCTGGGCAGCTACATCACCGGCTTCCAGCCGGGCCCGCTGGGCCTGGCCTTCAGCCTGGGCATCGCCATCACGCTGCCCGCCGCCTACATCCTGCTGGGCGCGGGCTGGCTGATCATGAAGACCGAGGGCGAACTGCAGTTGCGCGCGGTGTTCTGGGCACGGCGTGTGCTCTGGCCCATGGGTGTGGCGCTGGTGGCGATTTCGGCCGCCACGCCGCTGGTGAACCCGGCGGTGGTGGACAAATGGTTCGGCGTGCCCGAGGTGTTTGCCCTGCTGCCGGTGCCGTTGAGCTGCGCCATCGCTTTCTTCGCCGTGCGCTGGGTGGTCACCCACCCCGAGGTGGTGAAAGCCGGCTACGGCTGGGTGGTGTTCGTGTCCACCGTGCTGATCTTCGTGCTGGCCTTCTTCGGCCTGTCGTACAGCATCTACCCCGACATCGTGATCGGCCGCATGACGGTGTGGGAAGCGGCGATTGGCACCGACGCACTCACCGTGATCTTCATCGGCGTGGCGATCACATTGCCGGTGATCATCGTGTACACGATCTTCATGTACCGGGTGTTCTGGGGCAAGGCGAGGGATCTCACCTACACCTAGGAACACCCCCCTGCGCCGCTGACGCGGCTTCCCCCCTCTCTGGCGCGCCTTCGGCGCTGGGAGGGGGGACGGCATCTTGGGCCGGCGTAGCCGGACCCTTGATGCCTCGGGATGAAGGCACTTCATGCGATGCGGGGCTTTCTCCCTCGCCCCTATGGGGAGAGGGCTGGGGTGAGGGGCGGCTGTTTGGCTTACTGGCCGGCGATCACCGTGCGCTCGATCACCCGGTCATCGCCCAGCACGATCAGGGCAAACAGCAGTTCGTCAAGGCTGCTGGCCTGAGACGTCTTGCGCGCCAGCAGCGGCGTGGCTTCGGGGTCGAGCACCACGAAGTCGGCCTCGTTCCCGGGCTGCAGGTTGCCCACCCCACCGTCCAGGCCGAGCGCCTTCGCGGCACCGGCCGTGTGCAACCACCACAGGCGGCCCGGCGTCAGGCTGAGTCCGGTCTTGCTCTGCCCTTCGCGGCCCACGCAATAGGCCGCCAGCATGGTGTGGAAAGGTGAGAAGCTGGTGCCGCCGCCCACGTCGCTGGCCAGGCCGTAGCCCATGCCGGCCGCGTCGGCCGCCGCAAAGTCGAAGAAGCCGCTGCCCAGAAACAGGTTGCTGGTGGGACTGACCGCCGCCACCGCGCCGGTCTGCGCCATGAGCGCGCGGTCGGCGGCGTCGAAATGGATGCAGTGCGCGTACACCGCGCGCTCGCGCAGCAGGCCGAAGTCGCCGTACACGCCCAGGTAGCTGCGAGCGGCTGGAAACAACTCGGCTGCCCAGCGCACCTCGTCCAGGTTCTCGGCCACGTGCGACTGGATCCACACGTCCGGGTACTTCGCGGCCAGATCGCCCGCACCGCGCAGCTGCGCCGGCGAGCTGGTGGGCGCGAAGCGCGGCGTGATGGCGTAGCCCAACCGGTCCACACCGTGCCAGCGCTGGATCAGCGCCTCGGTATCGATCAGGCTTTGTTCGGTGTCGTCGCGCACACCGTCGGGGCTGTGGCGGTCCTGCAGCACCTTGCCGGTGATGAAACGCAGGCCGCGGCGCTGCGCCTCTTCAAACGCCGCGTTCACGGAGGCCGGGTGCGAGGTGGCAAACGTGAGCGCGGTGGTCACGCCGTGGCGGGCCAGCTCGTCGAAGAAAAAGCGCGCCACCTCAGCCGCGTGCTCGTCATCGTGAAAACGCGACTCGTGGGGGAAGGTGTAGTTCTCCAGCCAGGGCAACAGGCCAGCTGCTGGCGCACCGATCACGTCGGTCTGCGGGTAGTGGATGTGCATGTCCACAAAACCGGGCGCGATGATCTTGCCGCGCAGGTCTTCCACCGCCACGCCGGGAAAACGGTCGATCAGCGCGTCGTGGCTGCCCACGGCGCGCACAACCGACCGACCTGCCCCGTCCGGGCCCACGACCAGCAGGCCGTCGGCCTCGAACAGGGGGGACTGGTCGTCGGCAAAACGCAGGAGAGACGCTCGGTAGGCTTTCATGGGCGGGAGCTTACTGGCGTGGGCCGGGTTCGACATACCGAAAGCGACATGGCGCCTATCGGTCGATCCTGGCCAGCACGCCCTCGGCCAGCCACTTCATGCCCAGGATCTCGGCGTCGCTGAGCGACTTGCCGGCGGCGATCGCGGTGTTGCCTTCGTTGTCGCGCACACCGGCCGCGCTGGCAAACACCTGCAGGCGGCCCGCGGCCATGTCGGCCTGGCGCGCCAGCACCTCGTCGCGCACGGCGGCCGGCACCTGAGGACCGAAGCTGTCAACGCGGACCATGCCGTCCTTCACGCCGCCCCACACGCTGCCGCTGGCCCATGTGCCGTCCAGCACGGCCTGCACGCGGCGCGTGTAGTAGTCGCCCCAGAGGTGGGTCACGGCGAGGATCTGCGCGTCGGGTGCGAACTGGCGCATGTCGGAGTGGTAGGCCACAGCGAGCTTGCCGCGCTCCTGCGCGGCGGTCATCACCGCGGTGGAGCCGGTGTGAAACGCCAGCACCTCGGCGCCCTGGTTCATGAGCGACATGGCCGCGTCGCGCTCGCGCGGCGGGTTGAACCACTCACCCAGAAACACCACCCGCACGGTGGCCTTGGGATTGACCGAACGCATGCCGAGCGCGAACGCGTTGACGCCCTGGATCACCTCGGGAATGGGGAAACCCGCCACGTATCCCGCCTGCGTGGCTATGCGCCCGGCGGCCACACCGGCGAGGTAGCGGCCTTCGTAATAGCGCGCGTTGGCCGTGGCCACGTTGGGCGCGGTTTTGTAGCCGGTGATGGATTCGAACTTCACATTGGGGAATTCGCGCGCCACCTTCAGCGTGGGCTCCATGTAGCCAAAGCTCGGCGTGAAGATGATGCGGTGGCCCTGTTGCGCGAGGTCGCGGATCACGCGCTCGGCATCCGCCCCTTCGGCCACGTTCTCCACAAAGTGGGTCTGCACGCGGCTGCCCAGCGCGGCCTGCACCGCCAGGCGCCCTTGCTCGTGCTGGCGCACCCAGCCCGCGGGCGTCAGCGGTGCCACATAGACGAACGCGGCCTTCAGCGGCGCGGGCGCCGGGGCCTGCGCATGAAGCAAAAAGGGCATGGAAAAGCTGGCGGCCGCGAGTGCACCGGCGCACCGGGCCACGAGGTTTTTGTACATGGTGGTCCTCGACATGGCTTCCGGGAATGAAAAAGCGAGCCGGGGAAGCACCGGGCTCGCTGGGCGAGATTTTAGGCGATGGCGTTGTCCAGCAAGGCCATCAACTCGGCGCGCCGCGCATCGCTCACGAAGCTCGCTTCAAAGCTGTTGCGCGCCAGCGTGATCACATCCTCGCGCGACAGGTCGAGCGCCTGCACGGTCTGCACGAAGTTGGCGTTCATGTAGCCGCCGAAATACGCCGGGTCGTCGGAGTTCACCAGGGCGCACAGGCCGGCGTCGAGCAGGCGCTTCATGGGGTGGTCCTTCAGATCGTTCACCACGCACAGCTTGAGGTTGGACAGCGGGCACACCGTGAGCGGTGTGCGGCGCTTCGCGAGCTCGGCCACGAGCGCGGGGTCTTCGAGCGAGCGCACGCCGTGGTCGATGCGCTCGGTCTTCAGGTCGTTCAGCGCTTCCCAGATGTAGGCGGGCGGCCCCTCTTCGCCCGCGTGCGCCACGATGCGCAGGCCGAGTTCGCGGCAGCGTGCGAACACGCGGGAGAACTTGCTCGGCGGGTGGCCCACCTCGCTCGAATCCAGGCCCACACCGATGAAATGCGCCCGGAAGGGCAAGGCCGCTTCCAGCGTGGCCAACGCGTCTTCTTCGCTCAGGTGGCGCAGGAAACACAGGATGAGTTCGGCGCTGATGCCCAGCTCGGCCTGCGCACGCTTGCACGCGCTCGCCAGACCCTGAATCACCGTGGCCATGGGCACGCCCCGCGCGGTGTGGGTCTGCGGGTCAAAGAACAACTCGGCGTGCACCACGTTGTCGGCCTTGGCGTGCAGGAAGTAAGCCCAGGCCATGTCGTGGAAGTCGGCCTCCTGCAGCAGCACGCTGGCGCCCGCGTAGTAAATGTCCAGAAAACTTTGCAGGTTGGTGAAGGCGTAGGCCTTGCGCAGCGCCTCCACACTCGCGTACGGCAGGCTCAGGCCGTTGCGCTGCGCGAGAGCAAAGATCAGCTCGGGCTCGAGCGAGCCTTCGATGTGGATGTGCAGTTCGGCCTTGGGGATGGCGACGGCGAGTTCGGCGGCGGTCAGGGTCATGTCGGGTCTTTCAGCTGGTGCCCAGGACAATGCCCAGGCGCTTGAGGTAACGGCGGTAGGCGCTGGACACCCGGTCGGCCGGTCCGTGCACTTCGGTGACAGGTGCCGTGCGGCCGATGGGCAACGTGCGGGGTGTCTGCGATTCCACCACGGGGCGGTCTTGTGCAAAAACCGTGTCCTGGAAGTCGACCAGTTCCTGGTCGGTCGAGGTGTCGCCCTGGGTGACCATCACGAACCACGCCGTGCAGGCCGTGTCGCCGTCGGGGCGGATGAAGAGCCCAATGGCGTTGCTCACCGTGTCACCTTCGCTGGCGTCCTTGCGCAGGACGGCAGCGAACGGGTGCGGCACGTCGTAGCGGTAGTGGATCCAGGCGCCCCCGTCGGCGCCCGCGTAGGCGCGGGGCTGCCAGGCGCGGGCATCGCGCACGGCCAGACCATGAGCGCCCTCCTCCACCTGCCCGGTGTCCACCTGCGCGCGGCTGCGTTCGCCCAACCAGCCTTCGTGCACGAAGCCGAAGTGACTGAGGTCGAGGAAGTTTTCCACCAGGCGCGGCGCGCTGGTGTTGAGTTCATAAGGGCCGCAGACGACACGTCGCCACGCTGCGTCTTCCCCAACCGCGAAGGCGGGCATGTCATCGAGCACGCCGAGCGGGGTGTGCGGCGCCTGCAGCCGCACCCACACCAGCCCGTAACGTTCACGCGCCTCGAACACGGTGGCCCCATGGCCGGCGGGCGGCATGAAGTCGGGCGCGGCGGGGATGTGCAGGCACTGGCCGGAATGACCGAACTGCCAGCCGTGGTAAGGGCACTCCAGCCTCGCACCGTGCACGCCGATCAACACCCGGCCCAGCGAGAGTTGTGCGCCGCGGTGCGGGCACTGGTCGGCCCAGGCGTGCACCCGGTCACCGTCATGGCCCGTTTCTCGCCAGAGCACCAGCGACTGCCCGAGCAGCCCGCAGGCCACAGGCGCTTCGCGCACCTGGTGCGAGGCGATCACGGGGTGCCAGAGTTGCTGTTCGATCATCGAAACCTCATTCCAACAGGAAAGCCGCCCGAAGGCGGCTTTCCTTGTCAAACAACGCGGCGCTGACTCAGTTCGGCACCTTGCCTTCGACGCCCTTGACGTAGAACTTCACGCCACCGAGGAACTTGTCGTCGGCGACCACGTCCTTGGCCAGCACTTCCTTGCCGTCCTGACCCAGGATCGGGCCTTTCCAGATGGAGAAGCTGCCGTCCTTCAAGCCAGCGCGGATGGTGTCCACCTTGGCTTTGGTCTCAGCAGGCACGTCTTCGGCCACCGACACCATGTCGATCGCGCCTTCCTTCACACCCCACCACACGCCGCCGGTGGACCAGGTGCCTTCCAGCGCGTCCTTGGTGGCCTTGATGTAGTACGGCGCCCAGTTGATGACCGCCGAACCCAGATGGGCCTTGGGGCCGTAGGCGGTCATGTCGGAGTCCCAGCCGAAGGCGCGCTTGCCCAGCTTCTCGGCGGTCTGCAGCACGGCCGACGAGTCGGTGTTCTGGAACAGCACGTCGGCACCGCCGTTGATCAGCGAGGTCGCAGCTTCGGTCTCTTTCGGTGGATCGAACCAGCCGTTGACCCAGACCACGCTGGTGGTGACCTTGGGGTTCACCGACTGCGCGCCCATGGTGAAGCTGTTGATGTTGCGGATCACCTCGGGGATCGGGATCGAGGCCACGACACCGAGCTTGTTGCTCTTGGTCATGCTGCCCGCAATCACGCCGGCCATGTACGCACCTTCGTAGGTGCGGCTGTCGTAGGTGCGCATGTTCTCGGCGGTCTTGTAGCCGGTGGCGTGCTCGAACTTCACGTCCTTGAAGTCGGGCGCGACTTTGAGCATGGGCTCCATGTAGCCGAAGGTGGTGCCGAAGATCAGCTTGTTGCCCTGGCCGGCCAGATCGCGGATCACGCGCTCGGCGTCGGCGCTCTCGGGCACGTTTTCCACGAAGCTGGTCACGACCTTGTCGCCGAATTCGGCTTCGATCGCCTTGCGGCCGTTGTCGTGCGCAAAGGTCCAGCCACCGTCACCCACCGGGCCGACGTAGGCGAACGCGATCTTCAGCGGCTCGGGCTTGGGCGCTTCCACCACGGCAGGCGCGGGCGCGGCTGCGGGAACTGCTTCCTCTTTTTTGCCGCAGCCAATCAGCACGGCGCTGGTCAGCGCGGTCAGCGCCGCGACCTTCATCAGGGAACGTTTGCTCAAATCTGTCATGGGTGAACCTCAGGGTTGAGAGGGTTGATGGAACGAAAAAAACACGCTTTGGAGCTTCACCCCGCAGGGTATCGGCACTGGCAGATACTTCAAAAAATGGGCACTCGAAATTATGCGCCGGGATAGAACGGTTTCCCGATGGAGGTCGGCATGTTGATGCGGATCCAGGTCGGGTTGCGCGAGATCAGCACCAGCACCACGATGGTGGCCAGGTACGGCATCATGGTCAGGAACTGGCTGGGCACGTTGACGCCGATGCCCTGCAGATGGAACTGCAGCATGGTCACGCCGCCGAACAGGTAGGCGCCGAGCAACACACGCGCCGGCCGCCAGGTGGCAAAGGTGGTGAGCGCCAGCGCGATCCAGCCCTTGCCGGCGATCATGCCCTCCACCCACAGCGGCGTGTACACGGTGGACACATAGGCCCCGGCCAGGCCACACAGCGCGCCGCCGGCCATCACCGCCATCAGGCGGATGCGGCGCACCGGGTAACCCAGCGCGTGCGCCGACTCCGGGCTTTCGCCCACGCTGCGCAGCACCAGACCCGAACGGGTGCGGTACAGAAACCAGATGAGGCCGAACACCAGCGCCACGCAGGCGTAGACCATGGGGTGGTGGCGGAACAGCGCCGAGCCCACGAGCGGAATGTCGGAGAGAAACGGAATGGCGAACTGGCTTTGTTCGGGCAGCTTTTCCTGCACGTAGCGCGAGCCGGCAAAGGCCGAGAAGCCGCCGCCGAACAGGCTGAGCGCCAGACCCGTGGCGTACTGGTTGGTGTTGAGCCAGATCACCAGGCCACCGAAGATGGCCGCCAGCAACGCCCCGGCGGCCATGCCGGCGGCAAAGCCCAGCGCCGTGCTGCCGGTGTGCACCACCGTGGCAAAACCGGCCAGCGCGGCGCACAGCATCATGCCCTCGGCGCCCAGGTTGACGATGCCGGCTTTCTCGTTGATGAGCAGGCCCAGCGAGGCGATGGCCAGCACGGTGCCCGCGTTGAGCGAGGCGGCGAAGAGGAGTGCGATGGATTCCATGGCTTACTTTTTCCAGACCAAACGGTAGGCAATCAGCGTGTCACACGCGAGTAGTGCAAACAGCAACAAGCCCTGGAACACCCCGGTGATCGATTTCGGCAGCCCCATGCGCGACTGCGCCAGCTCACCGCCGATGTAGAACATGCTCATGAGGATGGCCGAGAACACGATGCCCACCGGGTGCAGCCGGCCCACAAAGGCCACGATGATGGCGGCGAAGCCGTAACCTGCCGGCACATAGGGCGTGAGCTGACCGATGGGCCCGGCCACCTCCAGCCCGCCCGCCAGACCGGCCGCGCCGCCCGAGACCAGCAAAGCCGTCCACAAGGCCCGGCGCGAGGAGAAACCGGCGTAGCGAGCAGCCGCAGGCGCGAGGCCGCCGACCAGCTGCGCGTAACCCGCGTAGGTGCGGAACAGGAACACCCACACCGCCGCCACGCCCGCGAACGCCAGCAGCAGGCCGATGTTCACGCGCGAGCCGTCCATGAGCCGCGGGATCTGCGTGACGGCCTCAAAGGTCTTGGTCTGCGGAAAGTTGTAGCCCTGCGGATCCTTCCACGGGCCGTAGACCAGGAAGTTGAGCACCTGGATGGCCACGTACACCAGCATCAAACTGACCAGGATTTCATTGGCGTTGAAGCGGTCGCGCAGCAGCGCCACGATGCCGGCCCACACCATGCCGCCCACCACCCCCGCCGCCAACACGGCCGGCACGATCCACGGCCCGGTGGACTTGTCGGCGGTGAGTGCCACACCGGCCGCGAAGATCGCGCCCAGGATGTACTGCCCTTCGGCGCCGATGTTCCACACGTTGGAGCGGAAACACACGGCCAGGCCGAGCGCGATGATCAACAGCGGCGTGGCCTTGACCATCAGCTCGGAGAGCGCATAGGTGCTCTTGATCGGCTCCCAGAAAAACACCTGCAGGCCCCGCACCGGGTCCTTGCCCAGCACGGCGAACAGGATCACACCGATGACCACGGTGATCGCGAGCGCCAGCAGCGGCGACGCGTAGCCCCAGCCCTTGGACGGCTGCGGGCGGACTTCAAGCCGCAGCATGGGCGGTCTCCTTCTTGTTGTTCTCAGGGTAGTCCCACAGGCCCGACATCCATTCACCCATGCGTTCGATGGTCGCGTCCTGGCGGTCCAGGCTCGGCGAGAGCCGGCCCTTGGCGATCACGTGCAGGCGGTCGCTGATTTCGAAGAGCTCGTCGAGCTCTTCGCTAACCACCAGCACAGCACAACCCGCGTCGCGCAGCGCCAGGATCTCGCCGCGGATCTGTGCCGACGCGCCCACGTCCACGCCCCACGTGGGCTGGCTCACGATGAGCAGTCTGGGCTTGGCCTCGATCTCGCGGCCCACGATGAACTTTTGCAGATTGCCGCCCGAGAGCGACTTGGCCGCCGCGTCCGGCCCGTTGGCCTTCACGTTGTAGCGCGCGATCACCTCGGCCGCCTGTTTGCGCAACGCGCCCACCTTGATCCAGCCGCCCGCGCCGAGCGCGTCGTCGCGCGAGAGCAGCAGGTTGTGCGCCAGCGAGAGCGTGGGCACGGCGCCGCGGCCCAGGCGTTCTTCGGGCACGAAATGCAGGCCCAGCGGGCGGCGTTTGCCCGGGCTCAGGCGCGACACGTCGTTGCCATCCATGCGGATGCTCTGCGCCGGTGCGCGCGTGTCTTCGCCCGACAGGCAATACAAGAGCTCGCTCTGGCCGTTGCCCGACACACCCGCGATGCCCACCACCTCGCCCGCGCGCACCGTGAGCGCAACGTCGGCCAGGTGGGTGCCAAACGGGTCGTCGCTGGCCAGCGTGAGGCCGCTCACCTCCAGCACCGGCGCACCGGCGTGCAGTTCGCGCACGTCGAGCGCGGGCGGCTCGGCGCCGATCATCAGGCGCGAGAGTGATGCGTTGCTCTCCTGGCGCGGGTCGCACACGCCGGTGACCTGGCCGCCGCGCAAGACCGTGCAGGCGTCGCACAGCTCGCGGATTTCGTGCAGCTTGTGGCTGATGTAGAGAATGCTGCAGCCTTGCGCGGCCAGCAGCCGCAGCACCACAAAGAGTTTTTCCACCGCCTGCGGCGTGAGCACCGAGGTGGGTTCGTCGAGGATGAGCAGCTGCGGGCGCGTGAGCAGCGCGCGGATGATTTCCACCCGCTGCATCTCGCCCACGCTGAGCGTGTGCACCGGGCGCGAGGGATCGATGTCCAGCCCGTACTCGGTGGCCTTGGCGGTGATGCTCGCGCTCACCTCCGGCAGCGTGAGCGCCTTGTCCAGCCCCAGCCACACGTTCTCGGCCACGGTGAGCGTGTCGAACAGGCTGAAGTGCTGGAACACCATGCTGATGCCCAGCGCGCGCGCCTCCTGCGGGTTGCGGATGTGCACGGTCTTGCCGTTGAACGCGACCGTGCCTTCGTCGGGCTTCACCGAACCGTAGATGATCTTCATCAGCGTCGATTTGCCGGCGCCGTTTTCGCCCAGCACCGCGTGCACCGAACCCGGCAACACGGTGAGCGACACGTCGCTGTTGGCGACCACGCCGGGGTAACGCTTGGTGATGCCGCTGAGTTGCAGTCGGTGGGTCATGCGGATGCACCTTGGGAATGGTTGCCGTTGGCAACGGGGTCGGGCTCCGGGCGGCGCAGGGAAGCCGCCACGCCCTTGATCTGTTCGCGCAGCCAGCGCCCGGCGGTGGACGCGTGGGTGCGTTCGTGCCAGAGCTGGTAATACATCATGCGCGGGAAGGGAACCGGGCACGGCAGCACCTGCACCGGCAGCGTGCCCACAAAACGTTCGCAGTACTGCCGCCCGGTGGTGAGCACCAGCAGGCTGCCCGCCACCATGGCCGGGATCAGCCCGAAATGCGGGCAGCGTGCGGTGATGTTGCGCACCATGCCCAGCGTGGCCAGGTGGTCGTCGATGAAGCCGCGCGCGCCGGGGTGGGTGGGCGTGGGTGCAATGTGTTCGGCGCCCAGCCAGGCTTCCACGTCCCAGCCGCGGCGCGCGGCCGGGTGCTGGTTGGACACCAGACACACCACCTCGTCGCCAAACAGGCGGCCCAGGTGCAGGTCGTCCGGCGGCTGGGCCCAGTTGCCGATGACCACGTCCACCGTGCCCTGGGCGAGGTGGTTGCGGTAGTCGGAATCGCGCGAGAGCGGGTGGATGTCGATCGGGCAGTGGGGCGCAGCGCTCTTGAGCTGCGACACCAGCTGCGGCAGAAAGAACGGGTCGAGGTAGTCGCTGGCGGCCAGACTGAAGGTGTGGTGGGCGGTGGCCGGGTCAAAACTGCGGGCGTCGGAGAACAGCACCTCGGCGCTGCGCAGGATGTCGGCCGCCGGTTCGATCATGCGCAGGCCGGCCACGGTGGGCACCATGCCCGAGCCGGAACGCACCAACAAGGGGTCACCGGCCAGCTCGCGCAGGCGCTTGAGCGCCGCGCTCACCGCCGGCTGGTACATGCCCATGCGCAGCGCCGCGCGCGAAACGCTGCGCTCGGTGAGCACGGTGTGCAGCACGCGGATGAGGTGCAGGTCTATCTTGTCGAACATCGACACGTATTTCATACCCGGCTCAGTGTCGTTGGGATGGGGGATTCGGCATTTTCAACATATGGCTGAGCATATGTTGTGCCATGGGGCCCGGCGTATGCTGGCGCGCATGACCCCCCCGATTTCACCCCAAACCCTGACCTTCTGGCGCCGCGGCCAGGCCGTGACGCTGGACAACGTGGCTCCCGACCGCACCCTGCTGGAGGTGCTGCGCGAGGACCTGCACTGCACCGGCACCAAGGAAGGCTGCGGCGAAGGCGACTGCGGCGCCTGCACCGTGGTGCTGGGCGAGGCGGTGGGTGGCCAGTTGCAATACAAGGCCATCAACAGCTGCATCCGGCTGGCGCATTCGGTGCAGGGCATGGCGGTTTGGACCACGGAAGACCTGCCCTCGGCCAGCGGCGAACTGCATCCAGTGCAGGAAGCCATGGTGCAGTGCCACGGCAGCCAGTGCGGCTTTTGCACGCCGGGCTTTGTCATGAGCCTGTTCGGCATGTACCAGAACACGGGCGGCGGGCAAGGTATCGACCGTGCGCAAGCCCAGGTGGAACTGTCAGGCAACCTGTGCCGCTGCACCGGCTACCGGCCCATCTTCGACGCGGCCCAGCAGATGGCCAGCCTGCCCTTGCCGGCCGGCTGCGGGGTGAACGAACCCGTGGTGGTGGCCGCGCTGGAAGCCCTAGGCGAGCGCCCCGCTCCCCCGGCCAACGGCGCCTACCTGCGCCCCACCACCCTGACCCGCCTGCTGCAAGACCGCTGCGCACACCCGCGAGCCCAGGTGGTGGCCGGCTGCACCGACGTGGGCCTGTGGGTCACCAAGCAACACAAGCGTTTTGGCCAGGTGCTCGACGTGACCGCCGCCGAGGAACTGCGCCGCGTGGAAACCTACCCGCACCACATCGCCATTGGCGCGGCCGTGTCGCTGCACAAGGCCTATGCCGCGCTGGTGAGCGAGCGCCCACCCCTCAAGACTTTCGCCCAGCGCTTCGCCGGCCTGCCGGTGCGCAACTCGGGCACGCTGGGCGGCAACGTGGCCAACGGCTCGCCCATCGGCGACAGCATGCCGCTGCTGATCGCGCTGGGCGCGAGTGTGGTGTTGATGCGCTGGGATGCAAGGCGCCAGGCTGTCGCTCACAGGGAGCTGAGGTTGGAGGATCTGTACACGGGCTACCGCACGAATGTGATGCGGCCGGATGAGTTGCTGTGCTGGATCAAGGTGCCCAGGCCGGTGGAGACCGAGTTCCTCCGCGTCTACAAGATCAGCAAACGCTTCGACGACGACATCTCTGCCGTCTGCCTGGCCATCCGCATGACGCTGGACGGCGGCCAGGTGAAGACCATCTCCATCGGCGCTGGCGGTGTGGCCGCCACGCCGGTGCGCGCCCGCCAGACCGAAGCCGCCTTGCTCGGCCAGGCGTGGAATGCCGACAGCGTGATGGCCGCCGTGGCCACGCTGCGCGCCGAGTTCCAGCCCATCAGCGACATGCGCGCCAGCGCCGCCTACCGCCAGACCGTGCTGGGCAACCTGCTGCAGCGCTTCTGGCTGGAAAGCCAGGGCCTGCAAAGCATCAACCTCGAATCGGTGTCGATGGAGGCCCTGGCATGAACGCGCGAGACAAGGCACCGGCCACACCCGTGGTGATTTCGTCGCGCGCCGACGCGGACGAAGCACCCAACGATCTGACCCCAACTTCTCCCCCTGCTCCTGCAGCTCCACAGCGCGCCGCCGGCGTCTCGCGCCACCACGAAAGCGCGCGCGCCCAGGTGGCCGGCGGTGCCACCTACATCGACGACATTCCCGAGGTGCGCGGCACGCTGCACGCCGCGCCCATCTGCTCCCCCGTGGCCCATGGACGCCTGCGCGGCATCGATGCGACCGCGGCGCTGGCCCTGCCCGGCGTGCGCGGCCTCGTCGACGCACGCGACATCCCCGGCGACCCGGTGCTCGCCGCCTTCAGCCACGACGAACCCGTGTTCGCCAGCGACGTGGTGCAGTTCACCGGCCAGGTGGTGGCCCTGCTGCTGGCCGACGACACCATGACCGCGCGCCGCGCCGCGCGGCTCGTCAAGCTCGACATCGAACCACTGCCCGCCGTGATCAGCGTGCACGAAGCCCATGCGCTCGAGAGCTACGTGTTGCCGCCGGTGCATGTGAAACGCGGCGACGCCGCCGCTGCGCTCAAGCGCGCCCCACACACCATCGAAGGCGACTTTGAAGTCGGCGGCCAGGAGCACTTTTACCTGGAAGGCCAGATCGCCTACGTGTTGCCGCTGGAGCAAAACCAGTGGTGGGTCTACACCAGCACGCAGCACCCCGGCGAGGTGCAGCACTGGGTGTCGCACGCGCTGGGCATTGCCAACCACGCGGTGACGGTGGAGTGCCGGCGCATGGGCGGCGGCTTTGGTGGCAAGGAAACACAGGCCGGGCACCTGGCCGTGTGGGCCGCGATTGCCGCGAACAAACTCAAGCGCCCGGTGAAGCTACGGCTGGACCGCGACGACGACTTCATGATCACCGGCAAACGCCACCCCTTCGCCTACCACTACCGCGCCGGGTTCGACGACAGCGGCCTGCTCTGCGGGCTCGAACTGGAGATGCTGGCCAACTGCGGCTTCAGCGCCGACCTCTCCGGCCCCGTGGCCGACCGCGCCATCTTCCACGCCGACAACGCCTACTTTCTGGAAGACGTGGCCATTGCCAGCTACCGCTGCAAAACCAACACCCAGAGCCACACCGCGTTTCGCGGCTTCGGCGGACCGCAAGGCGTGATCGTGATCGAGCGCATCCTGAGCGACATCGCGCGCACGCTCGGCCTGGATCCGCTGGATGTGCGGCTGCGCAACCTCTACGGCATCGACGAGAGGAACGTCACCCACTACCAGATGAAGGTCGAGGACAACATCCTCGAACCGCTCATGACCACGCTGGCGAAAACCAGCCGCTACCGCGAACGCCGCGAACAGATCAAGGCGTGGAATGCCAAGAGCCCCGTCATCAAGAAAGGCCTGGCGCTCACCCCGGTCAAGTTCGGCATCAGCTTCACCGCCACCCTGTTCAACCAGGCCGGTGCGCTGGTGCACGTGTACACCGACGGCAGCGTGCAGGTGAACCACGGCGGCACCGAAATGGGCCAGGGCCTCAACACCAAGGTGGCCGCCATCGTGGCCGACGAGCTGGGCGTGCCGTTCGGGCAGGTGTTGTCCACCGCGGCCGACACCAGCAAGGTGCCCAACGCCAGCGCCACCGCCGCCAGCGCCGGCACCGACCTCAATGGCCGCGCCGCGCAGTTTGCCGCGCGCCACGTGCGCGACAACCTCGCCGCCTTTGTGGCCGGGCTCGACGGCTGCGGCGCCGGCGCCGTGCGCTTTGAAGCCGGCCAGGTGATCACACCCAAGACCACGCGCGCGTTCAACGATGTGGTGCACGCCGCCTACGCCAACCGCATCCAGCTCTGGAGCGACGGCTTCTACCGCACGCCCAAGATCCACTACGACAAGACCACCATGCAGGGGCGGCCGTTCTACTACTTTGCGTACGGCGCGGCGGTGACCGAAGTTGCCATCGACACCCTGACGGGTGAGAGCCGGGTGCTCAAGGTCGACATCCTTCACGACGTGGGCCGCAGCATCAACCCCGCCATCGACATCGGCCAGATCGAAGGTGGCTTTGTGCAAGGCATGGGCTGGTTGACGACAGAGCAACTGGTGTGGAACGACAAGGGCACCCTGCAAACCCACGCCCCCAGCACCTACAAGATTCCCGCCACCGGCGACATCCCCGAACACTTCAAGGTAGACCTCTGGCCCGAGCCCAACCGGGAAGACAACGTGCACGGCAGCAAAGCCGTGGGCGAGCCGCCGTTCATGCTCGCGATCAGCGTGTTTGAAGCGCTGCGCGACGCGGTGGCGCAGGCGGGCGGCAAGCCCGAGGCGATGAACGCGCCGGGGACGGCGGAGGAAGTATTGAGGGCTGTGGGGTAGGCCGGCGCTTCGGTTGCAGACACGGACTGATGCGTCCCGACATCCGTCGCTCGCGGATCTGAACGACAGGCATGCAACGACAGCCGCCGCTTGCCGTCGGCCGACCGGCTTTCGGGAGGTTCATCTGCATTCACCTTGGGAGTCCAGAGCGTCCTGACGGGGTCGGGGCCAGAAATGTCCGATCCATCCGGCCTGGACTTGCCTGCGGCTCAACGAACCCGCAGCACCTCAAACTGCTGTCGAATCGGGGCCACCTGTATCGACACCTCGTCACCCTCGCATTTGCCCAGCATGGCCCTGCCCAAAGGGGCTTCGCTGCTGATGACCTGAACGAGCTGAGCACCGCTGACCAACTTCATGCTGCCCCCATCCGGGCCGAGGAAGAACTGTTGCTGCCTGTCGTCTGAATCGACCAGGCAGACCAGCGCACCGAGCTGTATGCCTGTGCCGGCGTCGTAAGGGCGCGGGCGGAACTGGCGCCAATCAGCCATCGCCTGGCGGATGGCTTCGGCTCGACGAGCCTGGCCGGTGGCCAGGTAGGCGGCTTCGAGTCCCAATGTGTCGTATTTGTTTTCGGCGATGTTTTCTTCGTGAGTCGCCGTTTCATGCGCCGCCCGCACCGCCTGTTCGGCTTGCAGCAGGTCTTCGGCGAGCCGTTCCAGCACCTGCTGCTGCAGCAAGAATTTATCCATGGTGAAGGGTGGGCATCTCGAACAAGCGACGGAACGGGTCTTGATTATGAAGGGCTCCACCGGCCCCAACAGGGTCCCGGCCGTCACGAGACACACGGCCTGCCGCAGGAAAGCGGTCGACCATCGGGTGTCCACCAGGCGCCGTCCTCGCCCGCGCGGTGCGCCTCGAACAGCGCCAACAGAAAGTCCACCAGAGCGCGGGTCTTTGCCGACGGGTGGCTTCGCGTCGGAAACACCGCATGGATGTCGGCCGGCGGCAGGCGCCATTCGGCCAGCACGGGTTTGCGCTTTCCCGCGCGCAACATCGGCGCGGCCTCCCACAGGGAACGCATCAGGATGCCGTGTCCGTCCAGGGCCCATCCCAGCACGCACTCGCCGTCGTTCGATGCCAATGGACCTCGGACCTTCACTGATTCAGTGCGCGCGCCGGCGCTGAGGTGCCAGGTACCGAAGGTTTCGTCGCTCTCGCGGAAGAGAGGCAGGCGTGTTGCTTCGTGCTCAACAGGCCGGAGCATGCCGGCACGAGCGTGCTTGTCGCCGGGTGAAGGTGAGCGGCCGCACCGCCATGGCCGCCCATCATGGGCCGAAACCCGCCGGCCCTCTTGCCAGACGCGGGGGGACGGCCGTTACTTCACATCGATGTCGATGAAGACCTCGGTGTCGGATACCCGCACACCGTTGGCGACGGTTTTGATGAAGGTGTTGTTGGCCGGGTTGCCCGCTCCGAACGAGGACGTCGGATCGAGCTTGAAAGTCACGCGGTACTTGCCGGCAGAGGAGCCTGAGGTTGCGGCATCCCAGACAAAGCCATAGGTGAAGTTGCCGGACACCGGTATTTCGCCAGACAGCTTGTTGAGGCCATCGGGGACGGTCGGATCAAAAAGGGCCTGGTTCACCACCATGGGGCCTGTGGGCAGACCGCCTGCGTCCAGCTTCTGGAGTGTCAGACGGGCGTTGGTCGCAAAGACAAAGGCGGTGGTGGTGGCAATGGCAGTGGTTCCCTGCAGCTCGTTGTTTCCCGAACCGACAGCAGCTTCATCGAGTACGGCAGTGTTGTCTGGCCGAGGCCCTGCATGGCTGTCGCTTCAGCGATCAAGAGCAGCTTCAAACCCAGGAGCGGCTGCACCTGCAATCCATTGAGCAACTCAAGCTGCAGGAACAAGCGCAGGTAAAAACCCGCGAACAACTCAAGTCGCAGGAAGAACTGCACCTGAGACTGCGAGACGAGCTTAAGGCGCGTTGAACATTTCGATGCAATGCTCCCGGAAGACCACGTTGGTCTGGAGCTGCCGTCTGCCGAGTCACCACGTGGCGAGATGACTGCATGGAGTACCCCACACCGCCGCCGATCTGGGCGCTCAGCTCGCCGCCGAGCGCCCGGGAAACCTTAGAGGGAGGCGTCCTTGATCTTCTTCAGGGGCCGAACCTTCACGCGCACGGTGGCGGGCTTGGCTGCGAACTCGCGCTCGACCTTGGTGAAGGGGTCGATGCCACGGCGTTTCTTCTTGGCGGGGATCGCCTGCGCGGTGATCTTGAGCAGGCCTGGCAGCGTGAACTCGCCCAAGCCCTTTTTGCTCATGGAGGCCACGATCGTGGCTTCCAGCGCAGCCAACACAGCTTTGGCGGCCTTCGGCTCGACACCGGCGACTTCAGCCAGGTGAACCTGGAGCGTGGTCTTGTTGAAGGCCGTCTTGATCGGCTTCAGTGTTGCCACGCTTGCGGCAGGCTTCCTGGTCGTTGCCGCCTTGGGGGCTGCGACTGTCTTTTTCGCGGCGGGAGCTGCTTTCTTCGCAGCGATGTTTTTCTTTGCAGTTGCCATGGATTTTTCTACTTTCGATTGATGAAGATGCGCAAGGTGCGCCCCGCGATTGTAGAAACCGTGCGCGCACACGCGAAGTTCGAGCGTTGCAGAGTCTGATGGCTGGAAAGCGCTGAACTTCGCGTTACCCGTCAAACGACCATCTGCCCCGAGCAGTGCGTACTCGGGAAGGCAGCTCCAGACTGGTTGCGGACGCCGGTGAAGACGGCCACGAACCATCGCTTCAACAATGTCCAGTCGCCCAAGCGAGGCGCCTCGATCGCCTGTTGATCACCGCGTGAGCGGCCATTCAACTTTGGCCTTCACCCGCTGCAAGCCGCAACCGAGCGAGACAGTGCGCGCGAGAGCGCTGCTGTGCTCTGGTAGCCCGCGGCCATTGCCGCCTGCTTGAGACCACGACCGCCATCCACGGCGCTGCGCGCGATCAGCAGGCGGACGCCTTGCAGGTATCGCCCGGGTGGCATGCGCATCGTGGCGTGAAAGTGCCTTGCGAACGCCGTGCGCGACATCCCTGCTTCTTCGGCGAGTCGCTCCAGCGTCCAGGCCGCCTGCGGGCGTGCGTGAATGGCCACCAGGGCTCGCGCCAGCCGCGGATCGGCCAGGCCACTCAGAATGCCGCCCACTTTTCTGGTGGGGCGGGCAACCAGCTGGCGCAACACACCGATGAACAAGATGTCTCCAGCGCGGTGCAACAGGGCTGGTTGCCCGCACCGGGGCTGCTCCAGTTCGGCAGCGATCAGGCCGACGGTGTGCAGCAGCGACGATTCGGCGTCGTCCAGCGCCACGAGGCAAGGTTCGTTGAATTCGTCCAGCAGCAAGCTGGCCACAGGACCGCGCAACAAAGCTTCGACGCGCACGATGCCAGGCCCTGCACCGCCGGCGGCTGGCAACAGGCGATGGGGCGTGTCGGAACGGCAAATCACCAGCAACGGCGACTCCAGGCTCACCCGCCGGCCGGCCGAGTGAAGGCTCGCGCGCCCGTGGATCATGAGGTACATGAACAGCCGTGACGGCCCTGGTTCCGACGCAGCGAATGCCGCAGGAGCCGCCATGAAGGGGCTCACGGTGACTTCGGGAGCCAGCCCTTCCAGCAGTGCCGACAGGCGATCCAGTCGGGCTGGTGGAAGGGCGGAGCTTGTGCCAGCGGTCATGCGTACGATCTGCAATGGAATGAGGATGAACGATTGCAGAAAGTACCCGATAGTGCTGACTTGTGCAATGCGTGTGCGCGCACTGCCCCGTCCAACAACCGAAGGAGTTCCCCATGTCCGTCAGTGCCCTTGTGCCGCGTCAACCCGTGCCCGCCCTGTCTCTGGCCCTCGTCGGAGGCGGTCGTTTTGTCCTCGGCGCCGACCCGGCCGAGCGTTTCGATCTGATCGTTTTCTACCGCGGGCTGCACTGCCCCATTTGCGCGAAGTATTTGATCGAGCTGGAGCGGCTGGCGCCCGAATTCGCCAAGCGCGGTGTGGCCATCGTGGCGGCCAGCAGCGACGACGCCGAGCGTGCCCAGGCCATGGCGACCAAAGTGAATGCGCAATCGGTGCGCTTTGGCCATGGGCTGAGTCTGGCCAGCGCGCGACAGTGGGGCCTGTATATCAGCACGTCGCGCGGCACCACCTCCATCGGCATTGAAGAGCCCGCGCTCTTCAGCGAACCCGGGGTCTTCCTGGTCAAGCCCGACGCCACCCTCTACTACGGCGCGGTGCAGACCATGCCGTTCGCACGCCCCGCCTTCCAGGACTTGCTCGGCGCCATCGACTTCGCCATCGCGAAGGACTATCCGGCTCGAGGGGAATACGTCGGCGCGGTTTGAACCGGAGAAAAGAAGACCCATGCAAAAAACAGCATGAACACGAGATCGTTCAAGCCGTAGATGCTGAAAAACATCCCGGCGAACGCATCCTTGGCGTACAGGGCCTCGAGCTTGTTATTGGAAAGCCACAGCAACCACGCCACCACATAGACCAGCTTCTCCACGGCAAAAGCGCCGGCCAGCCACTTGATGCCGGTGCCCACCGTTGCTGCACCCAGGTACGCCAAACCCCACACAGCAATCATCAGCAGGCCAAAGTTCGACATGACGATGGGGTCGGCTTCAGCGATGGCGTCGTTGGTGAACGCACGGGAGAACAGCAGGACACCCCCGATGTTCATCACACCGGCTGCGATGAAACCATTGCGAACCAGACTTTTTTTCATGTGAACACCTTGAGAAGTTCGTGAACGGGATCGCAGCCGCCATGCAAGCCTGCAAAGGCAACGCCCGGCCTCCGGGACAGCTCCATGCTGCCTGGCCGCGTGCGCATGCGAGTCTGGCACGTCAGCCGATGGCCGCCCCATGACGGCTGCTTTCAGCCTTGCAACCCACTCGGCTCTTCACCGGGCGCTACCATCCACCGGCAAAAATTCTTTGCCACAAGGAAGCAACAATGTTCAGTCATGTGATGGTGGGGTCCAACGACCTCGAGCGCTCGAAGATCTTCTACACCGCAGTGCTCGGCACGCTCGGCGTGGGCGCACCGGTGGAAAACACGGCGGGCTCGGGCCACAAGCGGCTCTTCTTCCGCCACGAAGGCACCTCGTTCTGCGTGAGCGAACCCATCAACGGAGAAGCGGCCTGCCCCGCCAACGGCGGCACTGTCGGCTTCAAGTGCGCGTCACCCGAGCAATTGCAGGCGTTTCACGACGCGGCCGTGGCGCACGGCGGCGTGTCGATTGAAGACGCACCCGGCCCGCGTGGCGGCCCATCGGGCAGCATGCACCTGGCCTACGTGCGCGACCCGGACGGCAACAAGCTCTGCGCGCTCTACCGCGTGCCTTGAAGGGAGCTTCAAGCTTCTGGCGCGCCTTTGCCGCGACGCCGCCGCGCGGCCAGGGGCGACTCGGCCGCCGCATACGCGGCCAGCCCCGCAGGGCGGTCGATCGGCACCAGGGTCTGCATGCGGGTGCCGCCGGGCGGCTGCAAGGCCGGCGGGTAAAACGCGAGCTTTTGTGCTTTGGCCAGCTTGTCGGTGCGTGAGGGGTCAAGGTCCCGCTCGTTCGCGCCACCCGGCGGCACCACCGCCCTGCCGTCCACAATTTCCAGATCGAACCACCAGCGCTTGACCGTGTTGCGCTGGCCGCCGCCGCTGCTGTCATCGTGCGCAATGAGCTGGCGGCGCGAGGCCGGCACGTCGATGGACAGCCACAGCAAACGCTCGGACTCCACCAGGTCCTCGCGGTTGTAGGGGCAGGTCTTCATGCAGCGGCCGCAGGCCGATCCCTTCATGTTGGTGAGCCGGTACTTGCCGCACTTCTCCACGTCGGGTTTCCAGATTTCGTAGCCGTTGAACATCACCTTGGGGCCGAAGGGGATGGCGTTGCAGGGGCACTCGCGCGCGCACTTCATGCACAGGTTGCACATGGCCTGCAGGCCGAAGTCGATCGGTTGGTCCACGGCCAGCGGCAGGTCGGTCGTGAACAGCACCGACTTGGAGCGCGGGCCGATGAAGGGGTTGAGGATCAGCTCGCCGATGCGCGAAAGTTCGCCCAGGCCCGCCATCAACACGGCCGGCAGGTGCAACAGCTCGGAGTGGGCATTGGAATGCGCGCGCGCCGAGTACCCCATGCGCCGCACATGGGCTGCCATCACGCCGGCCATGGTGGCGCCGCGCAGGTAGGCCCGCATCGATTGCGCGCCCGAGATCCAGTCATCGCCCGAAGCGCCTTCCATGGTCTCGAATCCCTGGTCCATGAGCATCACCACGGCGTAGCGGTGGTAGGGCTCGATCGGCTTTCCCTCGACTTCGTCGTGCGAGTAGTACATCCAGGGCTCGGCTTCGCAGATGCCCACCAGGTCGGCGCCCATCACATGGGCCAGTGCCTTGATGGCGTCGGCATTGCGCCGCGGGTCCGACAGGTCACCGCCCACGCCGGTGGGCTGCAGGGGTTCGCGTGTGCCCTGCAGCGGCACCAGGGCGCGGATCAGGGGCGTCATGGCCAAGGCCAGCGGGTGCTTGATGGCGAAGCGGGTGCGTTCGGTCTTCGCTTTGTCGCCGAGGTCGCCGGCCAGCGCGCGGGTGAAGAGGTCGGCGCGTTTGGGCACGCGGGTGATTTCCTCACGCAGCACCAGCGTGGTGGGCTTGCCGACACGGCGGATGCGCTCCATCGCGTAGCGGCCCATGTGCACCGGGCGCTTGGCGAGTTCATCGTCTTCAAACCCGGGCCGGGTGCCCGGTGCCCCCATGTAGGTCTCGGCGTCCGGCCAGTCCAGCGAGGCATCGGGTGCGATGGGCAGGTCGGTGGCCAGCGGGTAGTCGGTGGTGACAACGCCGATGCGAAAGCCGCGCCGTGAAAAGGGCATGGCCAGTTCACCGTTCACCGCCTTGGCCACGCCCGCGCGCTGGGCCAGTGCGCTCAGGTCAACCTGCGTCTCACCCGCCAAATGCCCGCGCGCCGACCAGCCCAGTGCGCGGATGTAGCCGGCCATCACCACCGCCACCTCGGCACAACGCAGGTCGGTGCGCTCGGCGTTGGTGCCCCGGATCCATTCCGCGCCGGGTTCACCCGGCTTGGGTTCCCGGCTGAACTCCATCAGCCACACAAAGGCATGGGTGTGTACCGGGTGTTCTGCCTGCTGCCAGTCTTGCGGCTGAAGCTCGCAGATGCCGGCCAGGGTGGCTTCCAGAAAATAGGCCGAAGCCTTGAGGTTGCGGGCACGTGTGACGAGGTCGTCGGGCACCGGCGCACGCGCGGGCGCGACCACGCCATCCAGGTGCTGGTCAAAGAGCGCCCGGTATTCGGGCAGCGCGTCCAGCACCGCGTCGGCACCGGGCTGCACCGCATCGCCGGGCTGGCGCACACCCGCCACCGGCTCCACGTCGGCGCGTGGCAGAAGCTCGGTGGGCAATACACCGAGATCGAACGAACGATCGCGGTTGGAGTAGAGACGGGCCATGAAGCCTCCAGCTGGGGTGGACTTGAAACAGCCCCGATCATGCCGCCTGGCTGCCCAGTCTGTGCTCGGGCGCCACCAGCGTCTGGCCCAAGCAAACCTCCACCCGGCGAGGCAGGCCATGGTGGCCACACCTCCCCCCGTGGAAGAGCCCGAGAGGTGAGGCCGCGGCCTCAGGGCTTGATCGCCACCTTCAACACGCCGTCGCGCTGGTTCGCAAACAGCTCGTACGCGGCCACGATGTCGTCCAGCTTGAACTGGTGGGTGACCATGACGCCCAGGTCGATGCGGCCGGAGGCCACCACGTTCATGAGCCGGCGCATGCGCTCCTTGCCGCCGGGGCACAGCGCGGTGACGATGCGGTGGTCGCCCAGGCCGGCGGCAAACGCGCCCAGGGGAATGGTGAGGTCGCTCGAATAAACGCCGAGGCTGGACAAGGTGCCGCCGGGTTTGAGCACACGCAGGGCAGACTCGAACGTGGCTTGTGTGCCCAGCGCTTCGATGGACGAGTCCACACCGCGCCCGCCGGTGATCTTCATGATCTCGTCGACCACGTCGCAGTTCCTGAAGTTGAGCGTGAGGTCGGCGCCCATCTTTTTGGCGATGCCGAGGCGGTGGTCGTTGCCGTCCACCGCGATGATGGTGGACGCGCCCAGCAAGCGCGCGCCCGCCGTGGCACACAGCCCGATCGGGCCTTGCGCAAACACCACCACGGTGTCGCCGATGCGGATGTTGGCGTTCTCCGCGCCCTTGAAGCCGGTGGACATGATGTCGGGACACATCAGCACCTGCTCGTCGGAGAGGCCGTCGGGAATGGGCGCCAAGTTGGCCTGGGCGTCGGGCACCAGCACATATTCGGCCTGCGTGCCGTCGATCAGGTTGCCGAAGCGCCAGCCCGCCGTGGCCTTGAAGCCGTGGCAGCCACACAGGCCCTGGGGAATGAGGTAACTGCCATCTTGCGAGGATGCGCCGTCTTGCGCGGCGTACGAATTGAAGTTGGGGCAGATGGCGCCGGCAATGACGCGCTGGCCTTCGCTGTAGCCCTGCACGGCACTGCCGAGTTTTTCGATCACACCCACCGGCTCGTGGCCGATGATCAGGCCCTGGGCCACCGGGTACTCACCCTTGAGGATGTGCACGTCGGTGCCGCAGATGGTGGTGGTGGTGATGCGGATGAGTGCGTCGTTGGGGCCCACACCGGGGATGGGCTTGTCAACCACCTCGATGCGGTTCTTCTCGACGAACACGGCGGCTTTCATCATGGTGGCCATGGGCCCTCCTGAAGTGGGTGGACAACCCCGGATTGGGGTCAGGCGGCGCTGGCCTTCTGGAGGATCACGTAGATCTCGTCCTTGAGCTGCAGCTTTTCGCGCTTGAGCACCTCGATCTCGGCGTTGGTCGCGATCTCCAGGCCGTCTTCCAGGTTCTTGATCTTCTGGTCGAGTTCGTTGTGCTGGTCAAACAGGCGCGTGAAGTGCATGTCGGTGCCCTTGAGGCTGGAGATGAGTTCGCGGTGTTCTGGAAACATGGGTGTGCCTTGGGTTGAATGTCGCGGCAAGCGCGGACTGGGGGAATGCCCCGCTTGGAAATCAGTGTGGAACACAGGCGGGTCCATGCCATTGACACAGATCAAGCGGAACGCTGCCCGCAAGCTTGACGGCTGAGGGCCACAGCATCTGTGCGTCAGCGCCCAGACCTCCCGCTTTGTCTGCGTCAGGATGTTCGAAACGCCCACCCGAACGGAAAACCATGCTCGACGCACCCCCGCGGCACCACACGCCTCTGAGCGCCAGCGACCATTTCGCGCGGGGCGTCACCAAGTTGCTGCGGTTTGTGGCCGACGCCTTCTTCGCCAAACGCTATGGGCACCGCGCGATCGTGCTGGAAACGGTGGCCGCCGTGCCCGGCATGGTGGGCGCCACGCTCACCCACCTGCATTCCCTGCGCCGCATGGTCAACGACGAAGGCTGGATCCGCACGTTGATGGAAGAGGCCGAAAACGAGCGCATGCACCTCATGACCTTCATCGAGGTGGCTCAACCCACCGCGCTGGAACGCTGGCTCATCCTGTTGGCGCAGTGGATTTTTTACCTCGGCTTCTTCGTGCTCTACCTCGTGTCGCGCCGCACGGCGCACCGCCTGGTGGGCTACTTTGAAGAAGAGGCGGTGATCAGCTACACGCAGTACCTGGCCGAAATCGACTCGGGTCGCGCACCCAACGGCCCCGCGCCCGGGATCGCCAGGCGCTACTGGAAGCTCAAGGAAGACGCGACCCTGCGCGACGTGGTGCTGGCGGTGCGCGCCGACGAAGCCCACCACCGCGACATCAACCACGGCCTGGCCAGCCATCTCGCTGGTGAACCGGTTCGCGCCGAGCCACCAGCGCCGTATCCGGAGCATGCAGACCCGGGGAAGTGGGACCCGAAGCAGTGAGGCTCGCTCAACCCGCCAGATTGCGGAACAGGTAGCGACCGAGCGCGACCCAGAAATCGCCGCCCGAGTGCTGCTGCCACAGAACCGAAATGTCGGCAAAGGCCTTGTGGAAGATCAAGGCGAAGAGACCCAACAGGCAGGCGATGGCGACGATCTGCAGGCCGGTCTTGAAGTGTTCGTCGCGTTGGTTGTGCATCGCCTGGATTATGGCGACGCACCCTGCCCGGGCATCACACGTGGATGCCATCCGGGACTTTGACCTCCTGAACCATTCAGCTCACCCGGATCAACTTCCTGGAGCGCCACCGGACCAAAGAATTCCTGCTTGTACGTCGGGTTGGCCGCCTCGATGTCCGTGAGGATCGTCGGCTGCATGAAGGCGCCAGCCTGTCCTTCGATGCGTTGGTCGCCCATCACGATGCGCGCACCGTGGGCCACGGCCTCGTCCACCTGGCCCAGCAGCGTCTCAAGCGCTTGCGCCGATGACAGCAGGGCCATCGTGGATTTCTTCAGGTTCTTGCCCGCGCGCTGGGCCACCACAGCGCCCGCACCGTCGCTGCCCGTCAAGGCCACGGCGCGGATGCGGTCATCGTCGTTGACCTGGGCGACCTGGTCCTTGGAGATGAACACGTTGGTGAACGCGCCCGCCGACGCACCCGCCTCTTCGAGCAGGCGCTCGAAGGCCAGTGCGCATTGCCGCACGTTGGAGGCGTGCTTGACCATCACGACGTTGCCGGCCATCAGGTTGGGGGCGGCGAAACGCACGATCTGGCAGTACGGATGGTTCCACGGCTCCACGCCGAACAACACGCCGATCGGACTGCTCTCGACCAGGGCGTCGCCTTTGGCCGTGCTGAGCTTCTCCGGCGCCAGGAAGGACTCGGCGTGCTCGGCGCAGTAGTCGAGGATGGTCGCGCTCAACTGGAGCTCGCCCTCGCTCTGGGCGATCAGCTTGCTCTCCAGCTGCGCGTCGTCGATGTCATCGGAGGACTTGACGATTTAACCGTTGTAGCGGTTGGTGCTTTGATAGGCCATGGATGCTCCGGTGATGGGTCTGGGTCACGCGCTTCAGGCGGCTTGCAGTTGCGCCAGCACGGCGCGCGCGGCAGCGGCTGAAGAGGCGGGGTTTTGTCCAGTGATCAGGTGGCCATCGGTGACCACAAAAGACTGCCAGTCCTCCCCCTTGTGGTACAGACCGCCGTTGGCTTCCAGCATGTCCTGCACCAGGAAGGGCACCACCTGGGTCAGCTGCACGGCCTCTTCCTCGGTGTTGGTGAACCCGGTCACCTTCTTGCCCTGGACCAGCGGCGCGCCGTCGACCGACCTGGTGTGGCGGAACACCGCGGGTGCGTGGCAGACCGCCGAGACCGGTTTGCCGGCCGCGAACAGGGTCTCGATCAACTGGATGGAGTGGGTGTCTTCAGCCAGGTCCCACAAAGGGCCATGACCACCCGGGTAGAACACCGCGTCGAATCCTTCGCCCGACACCTCGGCCAAACGGGTGGTGTGCGCCAGCGCGTCCATGGCCTGCGGGTCCTTCTTGAACCGGCGTGTGTCGTCGGTCTGCGCGTCTTCGTCATCGCTCTTGGGGTCCAGCGGAGGCTGACCACCCTTGGGAGAAGCGAGCACGAGCTCGGCACCGGCGTCCTTGAAGACGTAATACGGCGCGGCAAACTCTTCCAGCCAGAAGCCGGTCTTCTTGCCCGTGTCGCCGAGTTGGTCGTGGGAGGTCAGGATCATCAGAATCTTCATGGGGGTTCCTTGGGTTGCATGTCGGCGCCTGAACGGCACGAAGGAGGCGAAAGCCCTGCGGCATGCCGCAGCTGCGCCACCTGAAAAATCATTCGACAGGGTGCTGCCGCAGGCCTGTGCCGTCTGTTCGTCAGCGCACTCAGTCCAGTGGCCAGGGCAGCTCGCGCTGCAGGGCCGGCACTTCGATGGCGCGTGCGGGCGGTGCGCCCTGGTCCAGCCCGCGCCACCACGGGACCACCGCCGCCAGGTGGGCGGGCTCCACCGCCTCGCCCAGGCGCGGCATGAGCAGCGGCACGCCTTGCATGGGCGCCAGTTGCAGCAGCGTCTCCACCGGTTCGTCCCAGGCGTGCATGGCCAGGCTGAAGGTGCCCCAGTGCACCGGCAGAAAGGCGCCGCCGCCCAGCAGCGCATGGGCCTTGAGGGCGTTCACCGGGCCGAGGTGGATGTCGCCCCACGAAGGGTGGAAGGCCCCCACTTCCAGCATGACCAGGTCGAACGGGCCCAGGCGCTCGCGGATGGTGGCGTACTCGGTGGTGAGGCCCGTGTCGCCGCTGAAAAACACCTTGTGCCGATCCGACTGCACCACCATGGAAGACCACAGCGTGGCGTTGCGGTCTTTCAGGCCACGGCCTGAAAAGTGCTGCGACGGCGCTGCGGTGATGGTGAGGCCGGTGCCGGGCACGCGGTGGCTCTCCCACCAGTCGAGTTCGGTGATGCGCTCGGCCGCCACGCCCCAGGCCTGCAGGTGGGCACCCACGCCGAGCGAGGTGACGAAGGGCACGGCGCTGTGCTTCGCCAGCGCGCGGATGGTGGGGTAGTCCAGGTGGTCGTAGTGGTCGTGCGAGAGCACCACCACGTCCACCTCGGGCATCTGCCGCAAACGCAGAGGCACCGGCTGAAAACGCTTGGGGCCGAGCAGGCGGAACGGCGATGCGCGCGTGCCCCACACCGGGTCGGTGAGCACGCGGTGGCCGTCGATCTCGATCAGCACGGTGGAGTGCCCCAGCCAGGTGGCGCGCAGGCCGCTGTGCACCGGGCGGCTCCAGGCCTCGCGCGGGTCCATCGAAGGCAACGGTCCGTCGGGTGCGCGCCGGCCACCCGAACTCAGAAACTCCTTGAGCGTGGGCCGGGGCACGGTGGCATCGCGCAGCCCGGGCAGGGGCGGATGCACATTGCGGAACCCCAAACCGTTCCACATCGTCGAGGCCTGCATGCGCTCCAGGCGCGCGCCCTGTGCACGTTTGCCGAACGAGTTCATGGTGCGGCCCCGGCGCGGGCGGGCAGGTTCAGGCGCGGGAGGGTGGGCGCTGTCTCCGACAGCAACCGTCCTTTGCGCCACACCTTCAGGCGGGTGGCGCGCAGGCGGATCGCTTCGATCGGATCGCGCGCCTGCAGCAGCACAAAGCTGGCATCACAGCCCGCCGCGATGCCGTAGCCCTGCAGCCCCATCACCTTCGCCGCATTCGTGGTGACCGCGTCGAAACACTGGCGCATGCCAGCCTGGCTGGTCATCTGCGCCACGTGCAGGCCCATGTGGGCCACCTCCAGCATGTCGCCGCTGCCCAGCGAGTACCAGGGGTCCATCACGCAGTCGTGGCCGAAGGCCACCGTCACGCCGGCGGCCATGAGTTCGGGCACGCGTGTCATGCCGCGGCGCCTGGGGTAGGTGTCGTGCCGGCCCTGAAGTGTGATGTTGATCAGCGGGTTGGCCACGGCGCTCACACCCGATTCGGCGATCAGCGGGATCAGTTTGGACACGTAGTAGTTGTCCATGCTGTGCATGGAGGTGAGGTGCGAGCCGTTCACGCGACCCTGCAGGCCCAGGCGGTGCGTTTCGAAGGCCAGGGTCTCGATGTGGCGCGACATCGGGTCGTCGCTTTCGTCGCAGTGCATGTCCACCGGCAGACCCAGCTCGGCGGCCAGCTCGCACAGGAGCTTCACGCTGGCCGCGCCTTCCACCATGGTGCGTTCGAAATGCGGGATGCCGCCGACCACGTCCACGCCCAGGTCGAGTGCCCGCATCAGGTTGTTCAATCCGCCCGGGGAGCGCAACACGCCGTCTTGCGGGAATGCGACCAGCTGCACGTCGAGGTACGGCGCCATGAGGCGTTTGGCCTCCAGCATGGCGCGCACCGGCAGCAGGCTCGGGTCGCTGGTGTCCACATGGCTGCGGATGGCGAGCAGCCCCTTGGCCACGGCCCAGTCGCCATAGCGCAGCGCGCGCTCCACCAGCGCTTCTTCGGTCAGCAAGGGCTTGAGTTCGCCCCACAGGGCGATGCCTTCGAGCAGCGTGCCGCTCTGGTTCACGCGCGGCAGGCCGTAGCTCAGGGTGGCGTCCATGTGAAAGTGCGGATCGCAAAACGGCGGCGTGAGCAGTTGGCTCTGCGCGTCCACGGTGTCATGCGCGGGCACCTGCAGGCCTTCGGACACCTCGGTGATGCGGCCGTCCTGCACCGCCACGCTCATGTCGGTGCGGCCGTCGGGCAGTGTGGCGTGGGTGATCAGCAGGTCGAGCATCGGCGTTCACCTTGGCGGTCGGGTTTCGTGAGGATCCGAGGATAAGCCGCGCGCGGGGATTCAGCAGGTGACCGTGCGGCACGCCGCACAGGCCCTCCATAATCGAACGCAACACCGGTCCACACCGGAGGAAGCACCTCCCACCACCCATCCGCAGAAGGGCCCCGCCGATGCCGCACGACGTCAGCCTGATCGCCACGATCGCGGCGGGTTTCGGCCTGGCGATGGTGTTCGGGTACGTCGCGGTGCGCCTGCACATGCCGCCGCTGGTGGGTTATCTGCTCGCGGGCATTGTCATCAGCCCGGCCACGCCCGGCTTCGTGGCCGACGTGGGTCTGGCCAGCCAGCTGGCCGAGATCGGCGTGATGCTGCTGATGTTCGGCGTGGGCCTGCACTTCTCGATCAACGACCTCATGGCGGTGCGCCGCATCGCCGTGCCGGGCGCCATCGTGCAGATTGCGGTGGCCACCCTGCTCGGCATCGGCGTCTCCCACGTCTGGGGCTGGAGCCTGGCCGGCTCACTGGTGTTCGGCCTGTGCCTGTCGGTGGCGAGCACGGTGGTGCTGCTGCGGGCGCTGGAGGCCAAGGGCTTGCTCAAATCCATCAACGGCCAGATCGCGGTGGGCTGGCTGGTGGTGGAAGACCTGGTCATGGTGCTGGTGCTGGTGTTGCTGCCGGCCCTAGCCGGCGTGATGGCGCCGGCCGACGGTGTGGCCGCCACCACGGGCAACGACATCTGGCAGGCGGTGGGCCTCACGCTGGCCAAGGTCACGGCCTTCATCGTGCTCATGCTGGTGGTGGGGCGGCGGTTGCTGCCCAAGGCGCTGTGGTGGGTGGCGCGCACCGGCTCGCAGGAACTGTTCACGCTGAGCGTGGTGGCGGTGGCCGTGGGCGTGGCCTTTGGCGCGGGCAAGCTGTTCGACGTGTCCTTCGCACTGGGCGCCTTTTTCGCCGGCATGATGATGCGCGAGTCCGAGTTTGCCCACCGCGCGGCCGACGAATCCTTGCCGCTGCGCGATGCCTTCGCGGTGCTTTTCTTTGTGTCGGTGGGCATGCTGTTCGACCCCGCCGTGGTGTGGAACGAGCCGTTGAAATTGCTCGCGGTGGTGGCCATCATCATGCTGGGCAAGACCATTGCGGCGGTGGCGCTGGTGCTGATGTTTCGCTACCCGCTGAACACCGCACTCACCGTGGGCGTGAGCCTGGCGCAGATCGGTGAGTTCTCGTTCATCCTCGCCGGCCTGGGCGTGGCGCTGAACCTGATGCCGGTGGAGGGCCAGAGCCTGGTGCTGGCGGGCGCGCTCATTTCGATCGCGGCCAACGCCGCGCTGTTCAGGGCGGTGGAGCCTATGCAGGCCTGGATACGCGAGCGTTCCGCCTACGCCCGCAAGCTCGAAGCACGCGACGACCCGCTGGCCGAACTGCCCGCCTCCACCCACGCATCGCTGCTGGCCAAACAGGTGGTGCTGGTGGGCCATGGCCGTGTGGGCGAACGCATCGCGCAGACCTTGCGCGAACAAGGCATTCCGTTTGTGGTGGCTGAAGAAAACCGCGAGATCGTCGACGCCCTGCGCAAGGACGGCATCGCAGCCGTGAGCGGCGATGCGTCCACGCCCGAGGTGCTGATCCAGGCGCACATCGCGCGCGCGGCCGTGCTCGTGATCACCATCCCCGACACCATGGGCGTGCGCAAGATGGTGGAGATCGCGCGCACGCTCAACCCGGCGATCGACGTGATCCTGCGCACCCACAACGAAGAAGAGGCCGCGCTGCTCAAGAGCGAGAGCCTGGGAACCGTGTTCCTGGGCGACACCGAGCTGGCGCGCGGCATGGCGGCGCATGTGCTGCTGCAGTTCAAACGCTGACACCCCGATGACCGACCACGACCTGCCCCCGCTCAACGCCACCCCACCCGGCCTGTACCGACACTACAAGGGCGGCTGGTACGAGGTGCTCGACACCGTGCGCTGCAGCGAGACCTTGCAGGGCATGACGCTGTACCGCGCGCTCTACGGCGGCTGGGGTTGGTGGGTGCGCCCGGCGGCCATGTTTGGAGAGACCGCCGAATTCGAGGGACGCACGCAGCCGCGCTTCCAGCGGCACCAACTGACCGAACTGCGACTGGACGACCGCGCAACGGCCACGGCGCTCATCGCCCACCTGCGCGGTCGGGCGATGCGGCACGGCGTCGATCTGGACGTCGCTCTGCGCCCTCCGCCGCCCGAGCCCACCACCTGCTGCGGTCGGGGTTGCAACGGCTGCGTGTGGGACGGCTACTACACGGCGCTGGGCTACTGGCGCGACGATGCGCTGGACCTGCTCAGAACAGCGACTGCTGCCCCGGCAGGCCCGCCGGCCTGAACAGTGTGGTCTTGAGCGGTTCACGTTCGCGCGCATAGCCCAGGCGGTCGCAGGTTTTCTCGAAGCGCTGGCGGATGAGGTCGGCCCACACGCCACGGCCTTTCATGCGCTGCGCGAAGTCGGCGTTGTAGTCGCGCCCGCCACGCATCTCCTGCACGCGGGCCATCACGCGAGCGGCGCGGTCGGGGTAGTGCAACTCCAGCCACTGGCGAAACATGGGGCTGAGCTCGTGCGGCAGGCGCAGCACGGTGTAGAAGGCGCGCCGTGCTCCCGCTTCATAGGCCGCCTCCAGCACCTGCTCCATGTCGTTGTTGATGAACGGAATCTGCGGCGCCACGCTCACGCCCACCGGAATGCCGGCCTCGGCAAGCGTGCGGATGGTGCGCAGGCGGCGGTGCGGCGCGGCGGCACGCGGTTCCAGCAGGCGGGTGAGTTTCGCGTCGAGCGAGGTGATGGTCAGGTACACCGCTGCCAGTCCCTGCGCGGCCATGGGCGCGAGCAGGTCGATGTCGCGCTCCACGCCGCTGCCCTTGGTGACGATGGCCAGCGGGTGACGCGTGTCGCTCAGCACCTGCAACACGCCACGCATGAGGCGCAGTTCGCGCTCGATGGGCTGGTAGGCATCGGTCACGGTGCCGATGGCCAGCAGCTCGGGCACGTGGCGCGGGCTGGCCAGTTCGCGCTGCAGCACCTGGGCGATGTTGCGCTTGGCGATCAGCTTCGTTTCGAAATCGATGCCGGGCGAGAGGTTGAGGTAACTGTGGCTGGGCCGGGCGTAGCAGTACACACAGCCGTGCTCGCATCCCCGGTACGGGTTGAGGCCGAGGCGAAATCCGATGTCGGGCGAATCGTTGTGGGTGATGGCGCTCTTGGCGTCTTCAAAGCTCACCTCGGTGGCGGGTGGTGGCGCCTCGTCGCGCGCCAGCACCGCGTCGTCGAGCGCGCCCCAGCCGTCGTCGAACGCCTCGCGGGCGTCGCGCTCGAAGCGGTGCGGCTGGTGCTGGGCCAGGCCACGGCCCTTGATGGCCTGCAATGGAATGTGGACAGTGGACATCGATCGAACACTGTACACAGATACAGCCTAAACTCGCCACTTCTTTCCGTCTGTTTCATCCACCTCCGTGGAGCCCCCATGCCTTCATCTCCCACCAGCCTCGGCACCGAGGCCATCGTCTCCGTGCGTGGCGTCAGCAAAACCTACGCCGGCGGCTTCCAGGCCCTCAAGCGCGTGGACCTCGACATCCGCCGTGGCGAAATCCTGGCCCTGCTCGGTCCCAACGGCGCCGGCAAGACGACGCTGATCAGCGTCATCTGCGGCATGGTCAATGCCACCGAAGGCACAGTGGTGGCCGACGGCCACGACACGGTGCGCGACTACCGCGCCGCGCGCGCCGCCATCGGCCTGGTGCCGCAGGAACTGCACACCGACTCGTTTGAAACCGTGTGGGCCACGGTGAGCTTCAGCCGGGGTCTCTTCGGCAAGGCGCCCGACCCGGCCTACATCGAGAAGATCCTCAAGGACCTCTCGCTCTGGGACAAGAAGGACAGCAAGATCATGGCGCTGTCGGGCGGCATGAAACGCCGCGTGCTGATCGCCAAGGCGCTCTCGCACGAGCCCAAGATCCTGTTCCTGGACGAACCCAGTGCGGGGGTGGACGTGGAGCTGCGGCACGACATGTGGCGCATGGTGCGGGCGCTGCGCGAAGCGGGCACCACCATCATCCTCACCACGCACTACATCGAGGAGGCCGAAGACATGGCCGACCGCATCGGTGTGATCGCCAAGGGCGAGCTGATCCTGGTGGAAGACAAACACGTGCTCATGCGCAAGCTGGGCAAGAAGCAGCTCACGCTCACGCTGCAGCAGACCATCGAGCGCATCCCCGAACCCCTGGCGCCCTGGGCACTGGACATCACCGAGGGCGGCCACGCGCTGACCTACACCTTCGACGCGCAGAAGGACGAGACCGGCATTGCCGAGCTGCTGCGCGCCCTGGGCGACAACAACATCCACTTCAAGGATTTGCGCTCCAGCGAGAGTTCGCTGGAAGACATCTTTGTCAGCCTGGTGCATGAAAAGAAAGAAGAGGCCCGAGCATGATGGGGTTGAACATTCACGCGGTGCGTGCGATCTACCAGTTCGAGATGAACCGCGCCCTGCGCACCTGGGCACAAAGCATCATCGCGCCGGTGCTCAGCACCTCGCTGTACTTCATCGTCTTCGGCTCGGCCATCGGTTCGCGCATGGGCGACATCGACGGTGTGAGCTACGGCGCCTACATCATCCCCGGCCTGCTCATGCTCTCGCTGCTGAGCGAAAGCATCTCCAACGCGGCCTTCGGCATCTACATGCCCAAGTGGTCGGGCACCATTTACGAGCTGCTGAGCGCGCCGGTGAACTGGGTCGAGGTGCTGCTGGGTTATGTGGGCGCGGCGGCCACCAAGAGCCTCACGCTGGGCCTGCTCATCTTGTTGACCGCGCGCTTGTTCGTGCCGTACGAGGTGGCGCACCCGGTGTGGATGGTGGGTTTCCTCATCCTCACCGCCATCACCTTCTGCCTGTTCGGTTTCATCATCGGCCTCTGGGCCGACAGCTTCCAGAAACTGCAGGTGATCCCGCTGCTCGTGATCACACCGCTCACCTTCCTGGGTGGCGCGTTCTACAGCATCAACATGCTGCCGCCGCTGTGGCAAACCATCTCGCTGTTCAACCCGGTGGTCTACCTCATCAGCGGCCTGCGCTGGGCCTTCTACGGCGCCGCCGATGTGCACATTGCGGTGAGCACCGGCATGACGCTGGCCTTCATGTTCACCTGCCTGGGCGTGGTGTGGTGGGTGTTCAAGACCGGCCACCGCATCCGGCGCTGACACATGGGCCGCCTGCACGCCGAGCTTTCGCGCCTGTACCTGTGCCCACCGGCCGGGGATCGGGACGCCGTTGACGACTCGCGCCTGATCGACGCCAACGGGCTGACACGCGCCCTGGTGCTGGGCCTGGCGCAGCCGGCCGACTGGGACGCCATGAGCCGCGTGTGGCAAGGCGTGCAGGCCGACCTGGAACTGCCCGCGCCCGCCATCGCGGTGTGTGGTGCCGACGGTTACCAGCTGTGGTTCTCGCTCGTGCAGCCGGTGACGGTGGCGCAGGCGCACGATTTCCTGGAGCGGCTTCGCTTGCGCTACCTGAGCACCGTGGCGCCCCGGCGCATCACGCTGTCGCCAGGTCCGGCCGGGCACACGCGTCTCGTGCCGGCGCTGCAAGCCGACACGGGCCAATGGTCGGCGTTCGTGAGTTCGGACCTGGCTGCGGTGTTCGCCGACGACCCGTCGCTGGACCTGCCGCCCGGCGAGGACAACCAGGCCGACCTGTTGTCGCGCCTCAAGAGCATGAAACCCGCCGAGCTGGAGGCTGCGCTCGAGCGCTTGCAGCCCGAGGAAACTTTGCCGCCCGCCAGCGCTCCATCAACAAAGATCCGCCACGCACCGCAGGATCCGCGCAGCTTTCTGCAGGCCGTCATGAACGACGCCTCGGTGCCGCTGGCACTGCGCATCGAGGCCGCCAAGGCACTGCTGATCGACCCCCAGTCCCGCTGAAAACCGGGGGCTATCCACCCATTGACTATGGGTTTCATTGTGAGAATTGCATTGAAGGTTTCATCTTCATTGCCTAAAGTCAGCGTTCACCCGCCCCAACAACAACCCAAGGAGATCACCTTGTCAAACGAAGCCAAATGCCCCTTTTCCAGCGGCGTCCCCAAGAACGCCGTGGCAGGCTCCGCCACCAACGCCGACTGGTGGCCCAACCAACTCAATGTGAAGCTGCTCAACCAGCACTCGCCCCTGACCAACCCCATGGGTGAAGACTTCGACTACGCCGAAGCTTTCAAGACACTCGATCTGGACGCCGTCATCAAGGATCTGCATGCCCTGATGACCGACTCGCAAGACTGGTGGCCGGCCGACTACGGCCACTACGGCCCCTTCTTCATCCGCATGGCCTGGCACAGCGCCGGCACCTACCGCATCGCCGACGGTCGCGGTGGCGCGGGCTCCGGCACGCAGCGTTTTGCACCGCTCAACAGCTGGCCCGACAACGGCAACCTGGACAAGGCGCGCCGCCTGCTCTGGCCGATCAAGCAGAAGTACGGCAACAAGCTCTCGTGGGCCGACCTGATGATCCTCACCGGCAACGTGGCCCTGGATTCCATGGGCCTCAAGACCTTCGGCTTTGCCGGTGGCCGTGCCGATGTGTGGGAACCCGAAGAGATCTACTGGGGCCCCGAGTCCGAGTGGATGGGCGACCAGCGCTACACCGGTGACCGCGAACTCGAGAACCCACTGGGCGCCGTGCAGATGGGCCTGATCTACGTGAACCCGGAAGGCCCCAACGGCAAGCCGGACCCGTTGGGCTCCGCACGCGACATCCGCGAGACCTTCGCCCGCATGGCGATGAACGACGAAGAAACCGTGGCCCTCACCGCCGGCGGCCACACCTTCGGCAAGTCGCACGGCGCGGCCGATCCGGGCCAATACGTGGGAGCCGAGCCCGAAGGTGCCGGCATTGAAGAGCAGGGCCTGGGCTGGAAGAACAGCTTCGGCAGCGGCAAGGGCGCACACGCCATCACCAGCGGCATCGAAGGCCCCTGGACCCCCACGCCGACCACCTGGGACAACAGCTACTTTGAAACCCTGTTCGGCAACGAGTGGGAGCTCACCAAGAGCCCGGCCGGCGCGCACCAGTGGAAGCCCAAGAACCCCGATGCGGCCACGGCGCCCGACGCACACGACCCCGGCAAGCGCCAGCTGCCCACCATGACCACGGCCGACATGGCCATGCGCATGGACCCGGTCTACGAAAAGATCTCGCGCGATTTCATGGCTAACCCGGACAAGCTGGCCGACGCCTTCGCCCGCGCCTGGTACAAGCTGACCCACCGCGACATGGGCCCGGTCACCCGCTACCTCGGCCCGCTGGTGCCGAAAGAAGAGCTGATCTGGCAAGACCCGGTGCCCGCTGTGGACCACCCGCTGGTCAACGAGCAGGACGTGGCCGCGCTCAAGACCAAGGTGCTGGCCTCCGGCTTGTCGATTGCACAACTGGTCAACACGGCCTGGGCCTCGGCCTCGACGTTCCGTGGCTCCGACAAGCGCGGTGGCGCCAACGGTGCACGCATCCGCCTGGCGCCACAGAAGGACTGGGCGGTGAACCAGCCGGCCGAGCTGGCCCAGGTGCTGGCCAAGCTCGAAGCCATCCAGGCCGAGTTCAACGGCGCGCAGTCCGGCGGCAAGAAGATCTCGCTGGCCGACCTGATCGTGCTCGGTGGCTCCGCCGCGGTGGAAGCCGCGGCCAGGAAGGCGGGGCAGGACGTGACCGTGCCTTTCTCGCCCGGCCGCACCGACGCCTCGCAGGCCCAGACCGATGTGGATTCGTTCGCACCGCTGGAGCCTGTGGCCGACGGTTTCCGCAACTACGCGCGCAAAGGTCTGGAGAGTTCGGCCGCCGAGCGCCTGCTCGACAAGGCCAACCTGCTCACGCTGACCGCGCCCGAGATGACGGTGCTGGTCGGTGGCCTTCGCGTCCTCAACGCCAACACGGGCCGCACCAGCCACGGCGTCTTCACCACGCGCCCCGAAACCCTGAGCAACGACTTCTTCGTCAACCTGCTCGACATGGGCACGGTGTGGAGCAAGTCCAGCACCGAAGGCGTGCTCGAAGGCCGCGACCGGGCCACCGGCAGCGCCAAGGGCACGGGCACCGTGGTGGACCTGGTGTTCGGCTCCAACTCGGTGTTGCGTGCACTGGCCGAGGTGTACGCCAGCAGCGACGCACAGCCCAAGTTCGTGCGCGACTTCGTGGCCGCGTGGACCAAGGTGATGAACCTGGACCGCTTTGACCTGAAGTGATCCTGCAAAGCAGGGCCTGAGCGCCCTGCCCTGCTCCCCAAGCCCGGCGCCGAAAGTCACTTCGGCGCCGGGCTTATTTTTTGGTGCGCGCCGCCTTGGGTTTGGCGGCCGGTGGCTTCGTACGGGCCTGCGACTGCGCCTGGTCCAGCCACAGCAGCGTGTCGGTGTGCGACAGAAAGCGCCGCAGGTAGTCGGGCGACAGGTCGCGCATCAAGGCCAGCGTGCGCAGCACCAGCATGTGCGAATTGAGCGGGCCCGCGTTCTCCGGTCCTTGCTCCACCGCCTGGGTCACTTCGTCTTCGGCGCAGATGCGCGACCAGGTGTCGCGGAAGCGCTGGGCGCTGCGCAGCTCGCGCGCCGGCGGTGCGTTGGCGGCGATGTCGCGGTTCAGTTGCGCCAATGGCGAAGGCGCGCGGGTGCGGGCAAGCCTTGAAGGCGGTGCCTCTGTGGCGTGGTCCGGCCAGGTCTGTTGCAGCCGTTCTCGCAGCACACGCTGCACCGCTTCGGGCGCTGTCTGCAGACGGCGTGTGAGCGCCGCCACAAAGTGAGCCTGCACCGGATCACTCACGCGTTGCCGCCTTGGCCGTGCTGGTCGATGGGGCGGCCTTGGGCACCGGCGCCATTTCCACCCGGCGATTGAGCGCACGGCCCTGCTCGTCGGTGTTGGACGCCACGGGTTGTTCGGCACCAAAGGCGGCGCTGAACACCCGCTGCGGCGGCATGCCTTCCTGGATCAGGGCGCGGGTCACGGTGAGTGCGCGCTGCGCCGAGAGTTCGAGGTTGTCGGTGTAGCGCTGGTTGTTGGCCTGCACCGGGCGGTCGTCGGTGAAGCCGCTGACCATCAGCATCTCGTCGCGCTCGCCCAGGTACACCTGCAGCGGCGGCACCAGGCTCTTGAGCACCTGACGGCCTTCGGGCCGCAGCTCGTCGGAGTTCAGCGGAAACAGCACGCTGCCGCTGATGCCGATGCGCCCGTTGTCCAGCGTCACACGGCCGGTCTGCAAGGGAATGGCCAGCGCCTTCTCCAGCGCCATGCGGCGGGCCTCTTCCTGCTGGCGTTTCTGCACCTCCGACTGCAGGCTCGCCACCAGGTCCATCTGCACCACCAGCACACCGATGAGGATGAGCACAAAGGCGCCGACCAGACCCGCCATGAGGTCGCCGAACACGGCCCAGACCGGCGCGCTCTGCCCGTCCGCGCCATCTTCCATGGTGTCGTCCAGCCCGGCCATCACGCAGCACTTTCTGCGGTACGCAGCCGGCGCAGATCGTCGACGATGCCCTGCTGCGAGCTGATGCTCAGGTCGATCACCTCGCGCGCCTGCGCCACGTAGTAAGCCAGTTGTTCGTCGCTGCGCTGCATCGACTGGCCCACCGCCGCTTCAATGCGCTGCAGGCTGTCGATGAGTTTTTCGTTGGTCGCGGCGAACAGCTGCACACCGTGGCCAAAGGCCTCGCCCAGCGCGGCCAGCTCGATGGCGCTGCCGCTGACCTGCGCCGCCACGTCGTCCGCGCGGTGCGCCTGCGCGCCCACGGTCTCGGCGAACTGGCGGCCCACCTGGTCGAGCACGGCGCCGGCCGAGGTGACCAGCGATTCGATGGCCGCGCGCTGCTCGCCCGTGGCCTGTTGCACGGTCTCCAGCAGGCTGCCGATGTTGTTCATGAGCGTGGTGCGCTCCTGCAGCGCGAGGTTGTCGCGTTCGCCCAGCTGCGTGGTTTCGCGACGCAGCTGCGCGATCACCTCGGCCGCGGCCTTGGGGGCTTCGGACGCGGTGTCCATCAGGCGCGCCATCGGCGCTTCGATCGCAGCGCCCAGCGTGCCCAGGTGCGTGGCCACCTGTTCGTTGAGCGAAGCCTGCAGATCGGCCAGGCGCTGCACGGCCGCCTCGCCGCGCGCGGCTTCTTCGCTGCGCAAGCTGGCCAACTCGTCGCGCCAGCGGGTCGCGGTCTGCTCCAGCGTCTGGCCCACGGCCTGCTGCTGCGCGAGCGTCTGCGCGCCGAGTTGTTGCCACTCGGTTTGCAAGGCGGTCGCCATGCCTTGCAAGGACTCGGTCCAGGCGGCCTGGCGCTGTTGCTCTGCAGCGGTGTGTTCGGCTTGTGCTCGGCTCGCCGTGTCCTGCACGTGGGTGATCAGCGAGGCTGAGCCTTGTTCGAAGCTGCTGTTGAAAGCCGCGAGCGAGCGCTCCAGACCCGCGACCTGTTGCTCGGCGCTGCGCGCGTGCTGCTGCAAGGCGGTGGTCCACGCCTCCAGTGCACCGCCGGCCGTGGCACCGAAACGGCTGGAGAGTTCACCGAGCTGCGTCTGCACCGCCTGCCCCACGCGTTCGTGCAGGCGGGTGGATTCGGCGGCGATGGCGGTCATGGCGTTTTCCACCACCGGTTGCAGCGTCTCACCCGCGATGCGTGCGCTGGCCGAGAGGCTCTCGCTCAACGACCGCGCCACCGACTGGCCCAGCGCCTCGTAGGCTGCGTTCGCCTCGCGGTGGAACCTGTCCTGGCGCGCCAGCAACTGCTCGTCGAGTTGCTGGCCGCGGCGCTCCATCTGCTCCATCAGGGCCTGCAGCTGGTTGGCCACCGCGGGCAGCGCACCGGCTTGCTGCTGCAAGGCCTTGAAGGCCTCAACGCGCTGGTGCGCGAGCGAAAACGGGCGGAACACGGTGGCCACCTGCGCGTCGAGTTCGCGCACCACCTGCAGGCGCTCGCGCCGGCTGATGGCCGACATGAGACCCAGCATGGCCGAGGTGGCCACACCCACCACCGAGGTGCCAAAGGCCAGGCCCAGGCCCTTGATGGGTTCGGCCAGCGCCGAGCGGATGGCCTGCAGATCGGCCGTGCCCTCCAGCGTGAACACGGCGCCGCGGAAGGTGACCACCAGCCCCAGGAAGGTGCCGAGCATGCCCAGCATCACCAGCAGGCCGATCAGGTACGGCGTGAGCGCCAGGCCGGGCATGGCACCGCGTTCACCGTCGATGCGGGCACGCACGGGGCCTTGCAGCGCCGGCGGTACGCGGCCGAGCCAGTCGCTCAATTGCGCCAGCGGCTGCGGCACGTCGGCCAAGGCCTGACCCAGCGCGGCGGTGAGCGCCGAGTAGCGCCGGATCTCCTGCGCGCCCAGCAAATAGACAGCGCCGATGGCCAGGGTCATGGTCAGTGCGATGGCGCTGGTGCCGACAAAGCCCCAGCCGACCCAGAGCACGGCGATGAGGCCGAGGGCAAAGGCGCCCGGGACAAGGAGGCGGTTCACAGTGTTGGAGTTCATGGGTGTTGTTTCACTTCCTGGCTCAGCGCTTCGACCATGCCGGCCACGGGCTGCAAGCGCAGGTCCAGCTCGGCCAGCAGGGTCTGCTGCAGCTCGTGTTCAAACAGCGGCTGCCAGCCGCCGGGGTGGGATTGGCGCAGCTCTGCAAAGCGCGTCTTGAGAAAGTTGGGCACGGTGGCCAGCAGGCGCTGTTCGCGCCCGCCCAGCATGGGTTCGAGCACGGCGTCCAAGGCGGCGAGCTGGGCCAGCCGCGCGGAGGTGAGGGACAGGTTTTTTCGCACGTGGCCACGCAGCGCCTCGATGCTCATGTCCATCCGGCGCTGCTGCTCCAGGCAACGCTGGAGGTGCGGCGCAAAGCCGGCGTCGGTGTCTTCGTTGCCCTCATCGCCGGGCTCGAGCGGCGGGCTGGTGATGGCCTGGCTCAGCGTGGCGCGCACGCGCTGCAGCTCGGCCTGCACGCTCCGGGCGCTGGCCGGCACCGCAGGCCGCCGGACGCGCGCCACGGCGGGCATGGCCTGGTGGAGCGAGCTCAGCGCAATCGCGTCGGCCACGTTGAACCACTGGCCCAGGCGCTCGGCCAGGTCCTGGCGCGGCACGTCCACGGGCGCGGCCTGCCAGCCGGCGAGCTGGCGCACCAGGGCTGAGCGGTTGAAATTGCTGCGCAAAAAAGCATTCCTTGGCGCCCCACAGGCGCAATCGGCATCAAGAACAGGGTGGGTTGCCGACGTCGGGGGCGTGCACGCCCGTCAGCGGTGGCCAGGCCGGACATCCGGTGGCCAAGGCGACATTAGAAACGATCCGCCGGGCCGACTTGTAACCGTCGGCCCGGGGCGGGTGGGCCTCAGAGCACCAGCACGGCGCGGAAATCGTTCACGTTGGTGTGCGTGGGCCCGGTGACCACCAGATCGCCCAGCGGCTGGAAATAGCCGTAGGCGTCGTTGCGTGCCAAGTGGTCGGTGACCTTGAGTCCCTGCGCTGCGGCGCGGGCCAGGGTGTCGGGCGTCACCAGCGCGCCGGCGTTGTCTTCCATGCCGTCGATGCCGTCGGTGTCGGCCGCCAGGGCCCAAACGCCGTCGATGCCGTTCAAGGCTTGGGCCATGCCGAGGCAGAACTCGCCGGCGCGCCCGCCCTTGCCCTTGGCCTGGCCCTCCACACGGGGTCGAACGGTCACGGTGGTCTCACCGCCGCTGAGGATCACACACGGTGTCTTGAAATCGCTGCGACCCAGCGCCGCCGAACGCGCCAGCGCCGCGTGCACCTTGCCCACCTCGCGCGACTCGCCTTCGATCTCGTCGCTGAGCACATACGTGTTGAGCCCGATCGCGCGCGCCGCGGCGGCGGCGGCTTCCAGGCTTTGCTGCGGCGTGGCGATCAGATGCACCTCGTGGCCTTGCAGGCGTGCGTCGCCGGGTTTGGGCGTTTCGAGTTCGCCGCGCTCCAGCTGCGCGCGCACGGCCGGCGGCACGTCGATGCCGTAGCGCTGCAGGATGTCCAGCGCATCGGCGCAGGTGGTGGCGTCGGCCACGGTGGGGCCGCTGGCGATCACGCTCACGTCGTCGCCCGGCACGTCGCTGATGGTGATGGTGACCACACGCGCCGGGGCGCAGCCCGCAGCGAGGCGACCACCCTTGATGCGCGAGAGGTGCTTGCGCACCGTGTTCATTTCCAGGATGTTGGCGCCGCTGTTGAGCAGTTCGCGGTTGATGCGCTGCTTGTCTTCGAGCGTGAGGCCGTCGGCCGGCAGCGTGAGCAACGAGGAGCCGCCACCCGAGATGAGGCAGAGCACGAGGTCGTCGGCCGTGAGGCCTTGCGTGAGCTGCAGGATGCGCTGCGCGGCGGCCAGGCCCGCGGCGTCGGGCACCGGGTGCGAGGCTTCCACCACCTCGATGCGGTCCTTCAAGCCCGCCGGGCGCGGCGGCGTGTGGTCGTAGCGCGTGACCACCAGTCCCGAGAGGGGCGCATCGGCCGGCCACAGCGCTTCCACCGCTTGGGCCATGGCGCCACCGGCCTTGCCGGCGCCGATCACCACGGTGCGGCCCTTGGGCGGCGGCGGCAGGAACGCGGCCGTGTTGTGCAGCGGCAGCGCGCGCTGCACCGCCACATCAAACAGGTGGCGCAGCAGGGCTCGGGGGTCGTTCAGGGAGGCATGCATCACAGGGGTCTTCCGGAGGGGTGGCGTCCGTGGGCGGCCAGCCAGGCCAGGCCGGAGCGGGTGCCGCCGGCGCGTTGTTCGAGGGGAAAATACTCGCAGCCCACATGGCCGCTGTAGCCAAGCCGGTCGAGTTCGTCGAACAGGAACCGGTGGTTGATCTCGCCGCTGCCGGGCTCACCGCGCCCGGGGTTGTCGGCAATCTGGATGTGGCCGATGCGCGGCAACAGCGCGCGCAGTGTGCCGGCCAGCTCGCCCTGCATGCGCTGGGCGTGGTACAGGTCGTGCTGCAGGTAGAGGTTGTCCGCGCCGACCTCGTCCATGATCGCCAGCGCCTGCGCGGCCTGGTTCACAAAAAAGCCGGGCACATCGCGCGTGTTGATGGGCTCCATGAGCAAACGCAGGCCGTGCACACGCAGCGCGGCGGCGGCAAACCGCAGGTTGCCCACCAGCGTGACGCGGGCCTGCGCATCGCTCACGCCCGCAGGCTGCAGACCCGCGAGGCAATTGAGCTGCGGCACACCCAGGGCCAGCGCATGGGTGATGGCGCGGGCCACTCCAGCGCGGAACTCGCCCACCCGCGCGGGGTGGCAGGCCATGCCGCGGTCGCCCGCCGCCGGGTCGCCGCCGGGCAGGTTGTGCAACACCATGCGCAAGCGGTTGGCGCGCAGCAGGGCGGCCAGGTGGTCGGCGGTGTGGGAGTAGGGAAACTGGCACTCGACCGCCTCGAAGCCGCATTCGCGCGCGGCGGCAAAACGGTCGGCGAAGGGCAGCTCGGGAAAGAGCGTGCTGAGGTTGGCTGAGAATGTGAACATGCCCTCCATTGTCGCCACATCAACACCCGCTCTTTCATGGCCTCCCTGCTGATTCACCGCGCCACCTGCATCGCCACCTTCGACCACGCCGACCCGGCGCGGGGGCGCGAGTTGCAGGACGCTTCGCTCTTCGTGCGCGACAACCTGATCGAATGGATCGGCCCTTCGGCAGAGCTGCCCGCCGCCTTGCGCGATGCGGCCGACGAGACCATCGACGCGCGCGGCCACCTCGTCGTGCCGGGCCTGGTGAACACGCACCACCACATGTACCAATCGCTCACACGCGCCATACCGGGGGAGCAGAACGCCGAGCTGTTCGGCTGGTTGCGCGGGCTCTACCCGATCTGGCGCGGCCTCACACCCGAGATGGTGCAGGTCTCCACCCAGGTGGCCATGGCCGAGTTGCTCATGAGCGGCTGCACCACCACCAGCGACCACCTCTACCTCTACCCCAACGGCGTGCGGCTGGAAGACAGCATCGAAGCCGCACAGGCCATCGGCATGCGGTTTGTGGCCACGCGCGGCAGCATGAGCGTGGGGCAATCCCAGGGCGGCCTGCCGCCCGACAGCGTGGTGGAACGCGAGGACGCGATCCTCAAAGACAGCCAGCGGATCATCGAGACCTGGCACGACGCCAGCCATGGCGCCATGCTGCAGATCGCGCTGGCACCGTGTTCGCCGTTTTCGGTGAGCACCGGGCTCATGAAGGACAGCGCGGCGCTGGCACGTTCGTTCAAGGGACAGGGGGTGCGGCTGCACACCCACCTGGCGGAGAACGACCACGACATCGCCTACAGCCTCGAAAAGTTCAACCGCACGCCCGCGCAGTACGCGCAAGACCTGGGCTGGCTCGGCGACGACGTGTGGCACGCGCACTGCGTCAAGCTCGACGACGACGGCATCTCGCTGTTTGCCGCCAGCCGCACCGGCGTGGCGCACTGCCCTTGCAGCAACATGCGCCTGGCCTCGGGCATCGCACCGGTGCGCCGCATGCTGGACGCCGGCGTGCCCGTGGGTCTGGGCGTGGACGGCAGCGCCAGCAACGACGGCGCGCACATGGTGGCCGAGGCGCGCCAGGCGCTGTTGCTGGCCCGTGTGGGCCGCGCGATGCAGCCGCCCGAGCTGCGCGAGGGCAAGACCTTCCTGGGTTGTGATCTGGGCCCGGCCGAGATGACAGCGCGCGACGCGCTGTTTATCGCAACGCGCGGTGGTGCGCAGGTGTTGGGACGCAGCGATGTGGGACATCTCGCGCCCGGCCTGTGCGCCGACTTTGCGTTGTTCGACTTGCGCACGCTGGGCTTTGCCGGCGGTGCGGTGCACGATCCGGTGGCGAGCCTGCTGCTCTGTGCGAGCGCGCAGGCAGCGTACACGGTGGTGAACGGGCGGGTGGTGGTGCGGCAGGGTCAGCTGACCACGGTGGGCCTCGGACCGCTGCTGGAAAAGCACAACCGCCTGGCGCTTCAGCTGGCGATGGGGAGTTGATGGCCAGCGCAGCCCAATAAAAAACGCGGGAAAGCCTGACAGCCTCCCCGCGTTTTTCGAAGCGACCCAACTCAGGCCCGTGAAACGCCCGTCTTGAACACCGCCACCGACTCCACCAGCTGCAGCGCTTGCTGCTTGAGGCTGTCGGCGGCGGCCGCGCTTTGCTCCACCAGCGCCGCGTTTTGCTGCGTGCCCTGGTCCATGCGGGTGATGGCCTGGCCGACCTGCGCCACGCCCGAACTCTGTTCGGCACTCGCTGCGCTGATCTCGCCCACGATGTCGCTCACGCGGCGGATCGAAGCCACCACTTCCTGCATGGTGGTGCCGGCCTGGTCGACCAGGGCCGAGCCCTGTTCCACACGGTCCACACTGGCGCCGATCAGGCCCTTGATTTCCTTGGCGGCTTCGGCACTGCGCTGCGCGAGGTTGCGCACCTCGCCGGCCACCACCGCAAAACCCCGGCCCTGCTCGCCAGCGCGCGCGGCTTCCACGGCCGCGTTCAGCGCCAGGATGTTGGTCTGGAAGGCGATGCCGTCGATCACGCCGATGATGTCGCTGATCTTGCGGCTGCTCTCGTTGATGCCCTTCATGGTCTGCACCACGCGGCCCACGACTTCACCGCCCTGCACCGCCACGCTCGACGCACTCTGGGCCAACTGGCTGGCCTGGCGTGCGTTGTCGGCGTTGTGGCGCACGGTGGTGCCCAGCTGTTCCATGGTGGCTGCGGTCTCCTCCAGTTCGCTGGCCTGCTGCTCGGTGCGGGCCGACAGGTCCTGGTTGCCGGAGGCGATCTCGCCACTGGCGTGCGAGACGTAGTCGGAACTGCGGCGCACATCGGTCACGGCCTTGGACAGGCCTTCCTGCATGGTCTGCAGCCAGGCCAGCAGGCTGTCGCTGTCGCCCTTCTTCAGCTGGATCGGCGTGGTCAGGTCGCCTTCGGCCACCGCGCGGGCAATGCTCACCGCGATGCGTGGCTCGCCACCGAGCTGGCCCAGCATGTTGCGGGTGATCATGAGCGCCAGGCCCATGCCGATCACCAGCGCCAGACCGATCAGTCCCATGACGGCAAAGCGCGCCTGGTCGTACACCGTGGAAACACGTTGCGCTGCGGCTTCACCGCCGTCGTAGTTGAACTGGATCAAGGCATTGAGGGCCGAAACCACTTCATCAAACGCCATGCTCGCCAGGCCGTCGGCAATGTCGGCGGCGTCCACCTGCAACTTGTCGCGACCGAGCTTGATGACCTTTTCGTTGGCCTGCAGGTACGCGGCCCAGGCGGTGGAAAGCGTCGCGTTCAGCGCCGTTTCTTCCTCACCCGCCACACGGCCCTGGTAGCCCGCGAACAAGGCCTGCAGGGACTTGCCGGCCTCTTTCATCTTGTCTTCGTACTCGGCGTGGTAACTGGTGTCTTCGGTGCGGCTGTGCTTGATCTCGAGCTCGCGGTATTCCACCGCCAGCGCGCGGGCATCGGACAGAGCTCCGACGCCCTTGAGCCATTTCTGGGACAGCGCGAAGGCCTCCCCATCCACGCTCTTCAGACCCACCAGAGCGGTGGCGCCAAGAGCAGCCGTCAACACCAGGATGGACGCAAATGCGCCGAAGAGCTGCTGGCTCACCGTCAGTCGACGGAGCCAGCCAAATGGATTGAGAAGTTTTTTCATCGCGCCACCGCCATCACTTCTTGTGACCGATGTAGCTGGCGCCGATCACTTTGCCGCCAGCATCCTTGATGGGGTTGTAGCAGGCATCAAAGGCGGTGCCGAGCACGTCGATAGGGCCGCAGAACTGCTGACCCTTGCTCACCGATTCGTAGGCGGCGTTGCGGGCGAGCTGGGTGCCCACGCCGCGCTTGCCTTCGGGCGTGAGCACGTTGGTGCTGACGCGCACAAACTCGTCGCCGTCTTTCACGAAGACGGTGGCGGTGGCCTGGTGGCTCTTGCGGATGCCGTCGACGACATCGAAGTTGTTGTTGATCTTGCGTTCGCCAAAGAAGATGGCGGGAACGGTCTTGCCGGCCACGGTGTCGGTGCCGTCGACGCGGGCTGCACCGATCTTGACCAGGCGGGCGTCGAGGTCGGCGATGGTGGCCTTGGGGTCGGCGGCGTGGGCGAAGGAGGCAGAGACGGCCAGCGTGGCCAGCATGAGGGCGCGGTTCAGTTTCATGAGAACTCCATATGAGACAAGGTTGATGAGGGGCATCCGGCGGATGTACCTCTGTATCGGTAACAACTTGTCAGACTTGAATTCTCAAGAGCCTGCGCGGGCATCAACGGGTGATAAGCCCCGTCTTGTGCGCCCAGTTCGGACCTTCAGCGCGCTGCAGGCGCCTGGTTCACACCAGCGTGACGAACCCCAGCCACCCCACCGCAACCCAGCGGTGGACCACGCTGGCCGGCTGGCGCCACACCGCGAACACCAGAAAAAGGTTGAAGGGCAAGGGGGCAAAGTGCACGGCGGCCGCCAGCCCGATGGGGAGGTCGGACGCCGCCATGGCCAGCGCCACGCCGGTGAAGAGCAGGTTGACCAGCGTGCCCACCAGCACCATGTCGCGCCAGAACAGCACGCGCATGGGCACCTCGGCACGCCAGCGGCGGGTGAAGAAGCCGGGTCCAGGCATTCAGCCCGCCAGCACGCGCATCAGCCAGGCGTTGAGATCGGCCACCTCCTGTGCGCACACCGAGTGCTCCATCGGGTAGGTGTGCCAGTCCACGCTGTAGCCCAGCGCCTGCAAGGCATCGCGCGATTCGGTGCCGCGCTGCACCACCACCACCGGATCGTGCGTGCCGTGCGCCAGAAAGATAGGCACGTCGCGGTTGGCCTCGCTGCGCTCGGCCTGCGTGCTTCCCGCCAGCGGCAGATAGCCCGACAGGCCCACCAGACCCGCCAGGCGCTGTGGCGCGCGCAGGCCGGCCATGAGCGTCATGGCGCAGCCTTGGGAGAAGCCCATGAGCACGGTGCGCGCAGCGGGCACACCACGCGCAAGCTCGCGGTCCAGCAGGGCCTGCACCAGCGCGCAGGATTCGCGCAGGCCGGCCTCGTCTTCCTGGCGCGACTGGCCGATGGGTGGGTGGATGTCGTACCAGGCGCGCATCTCGTAGCCGCCGTTGAGCGTGACCGGTCTCACCGGTGCCGTGGGGAATACAAAACGCACCGGCCCAAGGGCGTCCAGGTCGAGTTCTTGCGCGATCGGCACGAAGTCGTTGCCATCGGCGCCCAGTCCGTGCAGCACGACGATGCTGGCCACGGGCGTGGCGGCGGGGTTGCCGCCGGTGATCAGTTCGAGGGTTTCCAGGGTGTGTGAGGTCATGACCCGCAGCATAGCGGCTGCGGATCACCCCACCGGCGTCGTTTCACACTACTGCACGAAGCCCGGCAACCAGAGCGAGATGGACGGAAAGGCGCACAGGATGAGCAGGCGCAGCACATCCACACCGATGAAGGGCATGGTGCCCTTGTAGATGGAACCCAGCGGCACATCGCGCGCAATCGAGTTGATGACGAACACGTTCATGCCCACGGGCGGGCAGATCATGCCGAAGGTCACCGCCATCACCACGATCACGCCGAACCACACCGGGTCGAAGCCGAGCTGCATCATGGCCGGGAACACGATGGGCACGGTGAGCAGGATCATGGCCAGCTCGTCCATCACCGCACCCAGGATCAGATAGCCCACCATGATCAGCGCGAGCACGCCGTAAGGCCCCACCGGCAGGTGCACCAGAAAGTCCACCGCGTTCTGCGTGAACTGGGTGATGGTGAGGAAGTAGCCGAACAGGTAGGCCCCCACCACGATGAGCATGATGGCCGACGACACCCGCAGCGCACCGATCAGCGCGGCCTTGATCTGCACCCAGCCCAGCCGGCGCCGGATCATGCCGATGGCCAGCGTGCCCATGGCACCCACACCGGCGGCCTCCTGCACGGTGAACAGCCCCCCGTAAATGCCGCCCAGCACAAACATGAACAGCACCACCACCGCCCACAGCGCGCGCAGCGAGGCAAAACGCTCGCCCCAGCTGTGGCGCTCACCGCGCGGCAGGGCATCGGGCCGCAGGCGCGCCACGATCGCCACCACCACGCAGTAGAAAGCCACGGCCATGACGCCGGGGATGATGCCGGCGGCGAACAGCTTGGTGATGTCGGTCTCGGTCATGATCCCGTAGAGCACCATGATCACCGAGGGCGGGATCATGATGCCCAGCGTGCCGCCCGCGGCGATCAGCCCGGCGGAGAAGCCCGGGCTGTAGCCGGCGCGGCGCATCTCGGGCAAGGCCACCTGCGTCATGGTGGCCGCCGTGGCCACCGACGATCCGTTGATGGCCGAAAAACCACCGCAGGCCGCAATGGACGCCAGCGCCAGCCCGCCACGGCGGTGCCCGAGCCAGGCCCGGCCCGCCGCGAACAACTCGGTGCTCATGCCCGACTGCGAGGCAAACGCCCCCATCAGGATGAACATCGGGATCACGCTGAGGTTGTAGTCGGTGAGCACCGACAGCGGCACATTGGCCAGCAGGTTGAGCCCGGGTTGCAGTCCGGTGAGTGCGGCAAAGCCGCCGACACCGGCAATGCCCATGGCCACGCCGATGGGCACGCGCAGTGCCATGAGGCCGAACATGGCCACGAAGCCCAGCAGGGCCACCAGATCACGATCCATGGGCGGCCCCGTTCAAATCATCATTCGCGTCGTCGGCAATGGCCGCGCGGCCCTGCCACAGATGCACCAGGCGCACCAGCGCCAGCAGCGCCGCCACGCAGGCGCCCACGGCGGCCGCACCGTAGAACCACTGCAGCGGCAGCCGCAGGTCCATGGTGCCCTGGCTGCCGGTGCCCCCCACCTTGACCCAGACCATCCACGCCATGGGCAGGAGGAAGGCGGCGGTCACGCCGGTGCCGATCAGGTCCACGCGGCGCTGGCCGGCGGGCTTGAGCGCCTCCCACAGCAGGTCCACACAGATGTGGGTGCCGTAGTAGGTGGCCAGTGCGATGCCCCAGAACAGCGCGATGCCCTGCAGCATGCGCGAGCCGTCGAACCAGTCGGGGATCTGCACGCTGAAGGCGTAGCGCAGCAGCACGTTGCCCGCGGTCAACACCGCGATCAGCAGCAGCGAGAGCGCGGCCATCGTCTCGATGGCCGAGAGCAGCCGCTTCATCAGTTGGAGGCCTTGCGTGCCGCCAGTTCCTTGCGCAGATCGTCCAGGGCGGCCTGGCCAGGCACACCCGCGCCGTCAGCGGTCTTCACCCACTGGGTGTAGACCGGCTCGACCGCCTTCTTCCAGGCGTCGAGCTGGGCCGGCGTGATCGTCACGATGGTGTGGCCGGCCATCTTCTCCAGCTTGGCCTGGCCGGCGTCTTCCTCGTCGCCCCAGGCTGCTCCAACCTTGCCGGCCCACTCGTTGTTGCAGTGGTCGTCGATGACCTTTTTCTGGCCGGCAGCCAGCTTGTCGTACCAAGGCTTGTTCATGACCCACACGAAGTCCGAGCTGTAGAGGCGCAAATCGCTGTGGTACTTCACGGCCTTGTCGATGCCGAAGGTGACGATGGAGTTCCACGGGAAGGTGATCGCATCGGCCAGGCCCTTGTCGAGCGCGTCGCGCGCCTCGGGCGCGGAGACCTGCACGTTGGTCGCGCCCAGCAGCGTCATGGCCTGGGCCACCGTGCCGTTGGCCGAGCGGATCTTCATGCCCTTGAGCTGGCCGGGTTCGGTGATCGGCTTCTTGGCATGGAAGGTGCCCACGTGCACGTGCGCGAAGCAGAACTTCACGTCCTTCATTTCGGTGGCGGCGTACTTGCGGTACCAGGCATCCAGCCCGGCAGAACCCGGGCCGGGCTTGCCGATCAGGAACGGCAGTTCACCGGCCGCCACGACAGGGAAACGGCCGGCCTGGTAACCGGGGTTGACCCAGGTCATCTCGGCGATGCCGTCGCGCGCCATGTCGTAGTGGTCGGCCGCCTTGCCCAGCTGCTGAGCGGGGAACAACGCCACCTTGATCGACCCCTTGGACGCCGCCTCCACCGATTTGGCCCAGGGCTCGAAGCCCAGCTTGGCCAGCGGGTGCATGGCCGGCAGCCAGTGGGCGAACTTCATTTCGACCGGCTTGTCTTGTGCCTGGGCACCCAGCGCGGACAGCAGCAGGGTGGCGGCGGCAATGGCGCGCAGGGTGGTGTGGGTGCGGGTCTTCATGGTGTGTCTCCTGTTGTGGTGGATGTCGCGAGATCGAAACGCTGCTCGGGCTTCAGGTGCCCGTGGTCAGCGGCGCGTCCTTCGTGGGCCGGGCGGCCCAGAAGATGGGTTGGGCACCGGCCGGTGGCCGGTGCGCCGTGTTGAGTTTGCCTTCGGGGTCGGCCAGCGTGGTCTTGAGCGCAGCGCGCAATCCGTCGGCAGCATTGTCGGCGGCGACGGCACCGGTGAGCGCCGGCACCACGTGGTTCGCCCACAGGCGTGCGTAGTTCAGGCGGCCGCGCGCCTGCGTGTCGCCATAACCTTTGAGCACCTGCGGCAGCCCGCTGAGCTCCAGCGCGAGCGCGGGCGCCTGCGGCAGCACCTGGCGCATGGCGCCCAGCCACACGGCCATGGTGTCGTGCTCCTGGGCGTAGCGCAGCGAGCGCGGGCGCAGGGGGCGCAGCCAGGCCAGGCCGCGCAACATCAAAAAGCCCCACAGGCTGGTGGAGCGGATGTGCAGGCCCACATGGGCCTTGCCCATCCAGCCACGGCGGGTGGCCAGCGACACCAGGCGCTCGCCGAGCGCGCGCGGCAGCACTGCGGCCACCTCGTCGATACCGGGCTTGAAGTGCTCGGTCACGCGCACGATGTCGCCGGGGCGGACCTGCGCCTCAAGGGCCACACGTGCATAGCGGCTGCGCCGCGTCTTCAGGTCGGCCACGCGGATCACGTCTTCAAAACACATCCAGAGCGCGAGGTGGCGCACCGCTTCGTCCAGCGCTTGGGCCGCGGCGGGCGTGGCGACCTCCACCAGACCCTGCGCGTGCATCAGAAAGGCATCGGCGTAGGCGTCGTTCTGGTAGTCGCGGCAACGCAGCGCGCCGTGTGCGGCGAGCAGTTGCACCGAGGCCGGCCAGGCCTGCAGGCGAACCGTCCAGGCCTGGCGAAGTGGCGCGGGCAGGTCGGCATCGTCCAGCACCTGGAGCGCGTCGCGCGACACCTCGGGCTCGGGCATCGAGGGCTGGTGCGCTTCGTCAAACGCTGCGGCAAACCCGGCCAGGCTGGCCTGCACGCCCTTGCCGGAGGTGCGGATCACGTCCTCGCAGACGCTGCGCGGCCAGGGCAGCACACCGGCACCGGCGAGCGCGCCGAACATCACGGCCGAGATCACCGTGCCAGCCTGCGCCGTCACCGCCTCCATGTCGAACAACACGGTGTGTCGGGCCATTGCGCGCGCCGCATCGAGCAGGCGCTGCGGGTCCTGGCGGCCGTCGGCCATGTGCATCTTTTCCAGCGTGGTGTAGACGCGGTGGGTCGATGACAGCAAGGTGGTGCGACCGGTGACGAACCCACGCTCGACCATGCGCGAGGCCTCAAGCAGTTCGCTGGCCACCACCACGTCCACACAACCGGGCACCGGCGTCAGGCCGAACACGGGCTGCGCCGGGCCGGGCAGCGGCTCGCGCAGCAGCTCGATGTAATAGCTGGTGGCGCCCGTGCGTTGCGCCACACCGGGCACCGACGTGGCCTGCACCGGCAGGCCGTGGCGCAGCGCGCACTGCACCAGCCAATCGGCCAGCACACCGCCGCCCTCACCGCCCAGAGCTGCGATCAGGATGCCGTAGGAGTGGTCTTGTGGATTCATATCAGTGATTCATGGCCCGAGGCCCAGACGCGCCTTCAAGGGATGCCAAGGGTCCGGCTCCGCCGGCCCAAGGCATCGTCCCCCTCCGGCCGAAGGCCAGAGAGGGGGAAGACGCGAAGCGGCGCAGGGGGTGCTTCATGTCAGGTCGGCTGCAGCAGGCCGATGAAAAAGCGGTTGAAGCGGTCGGTGGTGCGGTCCCACCAGCTCGGGTGCGTGACGATCTCGACCTTGTGGAAGGACGGGCACAGCACGGCGGCATCGGCCACCTCGCCGCACAGGCCGCAGCCCACACAGGCGTTGGTCACGTGCGCCACCGGTTCGCGTCGCAACGGGTCGGCCGTTTCCTTGACGGTGAGCGTGGGGCAGCCCGAGAGACGGATGCAGGAGTGGTCGCCGGTGCAGGTGTCTTCGTCCACGCCGTAGCGTGTGCGCACGCTGCGCCGGCCTTCCTTCAGGCGGCGTGCGCGGATGGGTTTGAGGCGGCGCTGGCGCTCCAGCTGGCATTCGCCTTCGGCGATCACGACCTTCAGGCCCATGAACGGCGAATTGACCGCGTCCTTCAGCAGATCGCGCACCTGCGAAACACGGTAGTTGTGCACCGTCCTGATCCACTTCACGCCCATGCCCTTGAGCGTGTTCTCGATCGTGAGTTCGTTGACCGTGGCGCTCGCGCCTTCGGCCAGCAGGCGCGCGTCCGACGCGGGTGTGGACATGGTCTCCTGCGTGCCCGTGGCCGAGGTGTAGCCGTTCTTCATGATCACCAGCACACCGTCGCCCTGGTTGAGCAGGGTCGAGCTCACGCCCGAGAGCAGGCCGTTGTGCCAGAAGCCGCCGTCGCCCATGATCGCGATCGGTCGTTTGGCCGAGAAGTTCTTCACAGCCGCGCTCGACGCCATGCTCATGCCGTAGCCGAGGATGGAGTTGCCGAACGAGAACGGTTCGAAGGTGGCGAACGAGTGGCAACCGATGTCGGTGGAGATGTGCAGCTTGCCCACCTCGCGCTCGACCAGTTTGAGCGCGGCAAACACCGGGCGCTCGGGGCAGCCGGTGCAGAAGTTGGGCGGGCGCGCGGGCACGCCGCCGCCAAGTTCGGCGAGTGCGCGCGTGCGGGTCTCGGCCAGATCGGTGCTGAACTGCCGGGCCACCGATGTGTCGAGCGCGGGCAGGTGCTCGGACGCGAACGCGGTGATGCCCTTCAACAAAATTTCGGCCGTGTACTCGCCGCCCATGGGCAGCAGGTCCTTGCCGTGCAGGCGGGTCTGCAGGTCGGCGCGGCGCAGCAGCGTGGCGATGTCCTGCTCGATGAATTCGGGCTGGCCTTCTTCAACCACCAGCACCGCGCGTTTGCCCGCGCAGAAGGCCGCGATCTGACCCGGCACCAACGGGTACACCACGTTGAGCACCAGCATGGGAATGTCGGTGTCGCCGGTGGCGTTGGCCAGACCGGCCTGCTGCAGAGCCCGGATGGTGGTGTTGTACAGACCGCCCTGAACGATCAGGCCCACATCGGCATACTGGCCTTCAAAGTGTTCGTTCAGGCCGGCCTCTTCGATGAACTTGCGCGCCGCCGGCATGCGCACTTCGTACTTGAGCTTCTCGTGGCGGAAGGTCGCGGGCGGGTGCGAGAGGCGGTCGTAGTTGAAGCTGGCCGCTTCCTGCTGCAGGAGGCGGCTGGAGATGGCGGGCGCGATGTTGTCGCTGGCCACAAAACTGCCCTGGACATGGCAGGCGCGGATGCGCAGCTCGATCATCACCGGCGTGTTCGATGCCTCGGAGAGCTCGAACGCTTTCTCCGTCATGCGCACGATGGTGGGCAGGTTGGGCCGCGGGTCCATGAGCCACAGTGCCGACTTCATGGCGAACGCGTGCGTGCGTTCCTGGATCACGCTGGCGCCTTCGCCGTAGTCCTCGCCGACCACGATCACCGCACCACCCATCACGCCGGGCGAGGCCAGGTTGGACAAGGCGTCCGATGCGACGTTGGTGCCCACCACCGACTTCCAGGTCACGGCGCCGCGCACGGGGTACATGATGGACGCCGCCAGCATGGCGGCGGCCGAGCTTTCGTTGGTGCAGGCTTCCACGTGCACACCCAGCTCGTCCATGTAGGGCTTGGCCTGCACCATCACGTCGAGCAGGTGCGAGATCGGCGAGCCCTGGTAGCCGCCCACGTAGGTCACGCCCGATTGCAGCAGCGCCTTGGTCACGGCCAGGATGCCCTCGCCCTGGAAGGTCTCGCCCTGGCCGAGTTTCAGCGCTTCAATCTCGCTGTGAAAAGAACGTTCCAACCGCGTGTCTCCTTGTCTTGAGCATTTGAATTTAGGACGCGCAGCAGCATCTGGCCAATGGATTGATCTGATGTGGTGCATTCACCAGATGGATAATTCGGGACAACCCTTAGAGGTCTTCAGATGAACTTCCGGCAACTCGATCTCAACCTCCTGCGCGTGCTCGCGGCCATCCACCGCACCGGCTCGGTGACCGCTGCGGGCAAGGCGCTGGCGCTCTCGCAGCCCGCCACCAGCAATGCGCTGGCCCGCCTGCGCGACTACTTTCAGGACGATCTTTTTGTGCGCTCACCGGGTGGCCTGCAGCCCACTCGGTTGTGCGAACGCCTGGCGCCCGAGGTGCAGACACAACTGCAGATGCTGGAGACGGCGGTGACCGTGCGCGACGACTTCGACCCCGCGCGCAGCGACATGCGCTGGCGCCTGTCCTTGTCCGACCTGGGCGAGATGATGTTTCTGCCGCCGTTGGCAGCGGCCTTGCGCCAGCAGGCGCCGCAGGCCCGCCTGACCAACATCTCGGTGGCCGCCGACGATGTGCCGGCCGCGCTGGAGTCGCGCGAGATCGACTTCGCCATCGGCATCCTGCAGCCTCACCACCGCGGCGTTCGCGCCGAACTGCTGTTTCGCGAGCACTACGTGGCCATGACCTCACCACGCTGGCGCCCCGCCAGCGGCAAGGCAGGCCGCACGCTGAGCGCGCGCCAGCTGGCCGAGTCGTCGCTGGTGGTGGCCGCGCCCACCGCCACCTTTCATGGCAGCGTGGAGCAGATGCTGGTGCGCATGAAGCTGGGCGACCGCGTGGTGATCCGTGCGCGCCACTTCGGAGCCCTGCCCGAGCTGGCGCTCAACACCGACCTGCTGACCATCGTGCCGCAGATGTACGCGGCCAACGTGGGCCAGCGCATGGACATGCGCGTGTGGGAATTGCCACGCGCCGCCGCGCCCAGCTACGACGTGCGCCTGGTCTGGCACGCCAGCACCGCCAAGGACCCGGCGCACCAGTGGATACGCGCGCAGGTGCACCGCCTGTTCGGGCGGGCGCAAGGGGCTGCGTGAATATCATGGGCGCATGACACCACACACCCTGCTGAACCACCTCGACCAAGGCCGCCTCTGGCCTGCCCCCTGCGGCCTGTCACTCGACGAAGCCTATGCACAAGCACTGGCGGTGCGCCAGTTGCGCATGGCGCGCGGCGAACAGCCTCGTGGCTACAAGGTCGGCTTCACCAACCGCTCCATCTGGCCCCGCTACAACGTGTTCGCGCCCATCTGGGGCAGCGTCTGGGACAACACGCTCACCCTGTGCGAGGGCGAAGGCAAGGTGTCGCTCGCCCTCACCTGCCAACCCCGGCTGGAGCCCGAGGTGGTGTTCGGCCTGAAGGCCACGCCCGCCCCCGACGCCACGCTCGACGATCTGTTTGCGGCCATCGACTGGGTCGCGCCCGGCTTCGAGGTGGTGCAGTCGCACCTGCCGGACTGGAAGTTTGTGCCCGCCGACACCGTGGCCGACGGCGGCCTGCACGCGCGCCTGCTGGTGGGCAGCCGCACACCGGTGCGCGATCTCGCTTGTGACGCCAACGCACTCGACACCCTGCTCGCCCAGGCTCAGGTGAGCCTGCTCAGGAACGGCGAGGTGGTGGAAGAAGGCCGGGGCTCGAACGTTCTGGACAGCCCGCTGCGCGCGTTGCTGCACTTCACGCAAACCTTGCGCGCCTGCCCGGGCGCACCCGACCTGCAGGCCGGCGACGTGGTCACCACCGGGACATGGACCGACGCCTGGAAAGTTGCGCCCGGCGAGCACTGGGCGGCACGGTTCTCCTCACCCTTGCCCGGCCTGGCGGTGACTTTCGCGGCTTGACCCGCGCCCGTGCTTGCAGGTGAAACCCTCTAAACACAAGGCAGGAGCCTTGGTAGATTCCTGCGTCATACCCACAACGGAGACAAGCTACATGACCAAGATCGCACCGGACCTGCTGGCACTGCAGCGCCTGTACCACTGGGAGAAAACCGCACCGACCCGCGTGTCCCTCACGCAGCCCATGGGCAACGGTGCCGTGCAGGAGTTCACCTGGGCCCAGGTGGGAGACCAGGTGCGCCGCATGGCAGCCCACCTGCAGTCCCACGGCTGGGAGCCCGGCTCCAAGGTGGCGATCCTGTCCAAGAACTGCGCCTGGTGGATGATGAGCGACCTGGCCATCTGGATGGCGGGCTACGTGTCGGTGCCGCTGTACCCCACGCTGGCGCCCGAAACCATCCGCCAGATCCTCACCCACAGCGAGGCCAAGGCACTCTTCGTGGGCAAGCTCGACGGCTGGGAAGGCATGAAGCCCGGCGTGCCCACCGACCTGCCCTGCATGAGCTACCCGCTCTCGCCGCCAGACGCGGTGAAGAATTTCGAAGGCTGGGACGCCATCTGCAAGCGCAGCCAACCGCTGCAGGGCGAGCCGCTGCGCGATGGTGAAGAACTCGCCACCCTGATCTACACCTCGGGCACCACCGGCATGCCCAAGGGCGTGATGCACACCTTCGCCAACTTCGCCTGGGCGCTCGACGCCGGCCTCAAGCGCATCCCCATGACCGGCAACGATCGCATGCTGTCGTACCTGCCATTGGCCCACGTGGTCGAGCGCATGCTGGTCGAACACGGCTGGCTGCGCACAGGCATGCATGTGTTTTTTGCCGAGTCGCTCGACACCTTCGCGGCCGACCTGCAGCGCGCGCGCCCCACCATCTTCTTCTCGGTGCCGCGCCTGTGGGTCAAGTTCCAGCAGGGCATCCACCACAAGATGCCGCCGGCCAAGCTCAACCGCCTGCTCGGCATTCCGATCCTGGGCGGCATCGTGCGCAAGAAGGTGATGAAAGCCCTGGGCCTGGACCAGTGCAAGTTCGCCGCCGGCGGCGCCGCGCCCATGCCCATCGCCCTGCTGCAGTGGTACAGCAAACTCGGCCTGAACATCAACGAGGGCTACGGCATGACGGAGAACCTCGCGCTCTCCCACATCACCGAACCCGGCAAGAACCAGCAAGGCACGGTCGGCCCGGCCTACGAAGGCGTGGAACACCGCATCGACCCCGAGACCGGCGAGGTGCAGATGCGCAACCAGGCCATGATGCTGGGCTACTACAAGGAGCCGGAGAAGAGCGCGGAGAGCTTCACCGCCGACGGTTGGCTCAAGACCGGCGACAAGGGCACGATCGACAAACAGGGTTTGCTGCGCATCACCGGCCGGGTGAAAGACCTGTTCAAGACCGGCAAGGGCAAGTACGTGGCACCCGCGCCCATCGAAGACAAACTGGTGATGCACCCCGCGGTGGAAGCCTGCGTGGTCACCGGCGCCAACCTCGGCCAGCCGCTGGGCATCGTGATGCTCAACGCCGAAACCGTGGCCCAGGTGGCCGATGCGGGTGCACGCAGTGAGCTGGAAGCGTCGCTGGCAGCCCACCTCAAGACCATCAACGCCACGTTGGACCCGCACGAACAGCTGCAGTGCATCGTGGTGGTGACCACCGCGTGGACGGTGGACAACGACGTCATCACCCCGACCTTCAAGGTCAAGCGCAACCGCATCGAAGACCTCTATGCCCGTCACTACGAAAAGTGGGAAGCGTCCGGCAAAAAGGTCATCTGGCAACAAGGCTGAGTGTTCACCGAGAGGGCATGCCGCGCTGGTTAACATCGCGGCATGCACATCCTCCTCACCGGCGCCGCCGGCTTTATCGGCATGCACACCGCCCTGCGCCTGCTGGCGCGCGGCGACACGGTGCTCGGCATCGACAACCTCAACGATTATTACGACGTGGCGCTCAAGCAGGCCCGGCTCGCGCCGCTGCGGCAGCACGCGGGTTTTCAGTTCGAGCAGATAGACGTCGCCGACCGCCAGGCCATGGCCCGGTTGTTTGCGGGCGAGCGTTTCGACGCGGTGGTGCATCTCGCGGCGCAAGCCGGCGTGCGCTATTCGATCACGCACCCCAACGCCTACCTCGACAGCAACTTGAGCGGCTTCGGCCATGTGCTCGAAGGCTGCCGCGCGCAGCAGCTGGGCCACCTGGTCTACGCATCAAGCTCCAGCGTGTACGGCGGCAACACCAAGATGCCCTTCGAGGAGACCGACGCGGTCGACCACCCGGTGAGCCTGTACGCGGCCACCAAAAAGGCCAACGAGTTGATGGCCCACACCTACAGCCACCTCTACGGCCTGCCCACCACCGGCTTGCGCTTCTTCACCGTTTACGGCCCCTGGGGCAGGCCCGACATGGCCTACTACTCGTTCACCCAGGCCATGCTCGCGGGCCACCCGATCAAGGTGTTCAACCACGGGCAGATGAAGCGCGATTTCACCTACATCGACGACATCGTTGAAGGCGTGCTGCGCGTGCTGGACAAACCGGCCACGCCGCAGAACGCGGGCGGCCCGCCCTACCGCATCTTCAACATCGGCAACCACGACCCGGTGCCGCTGCTGGAGTTCATCGGCTGCATTGAAACCGCGCTGGGTCGCACGGCCGACAAACAGTTCCTGCCCATGCAGGACGGTGATGTGCCCGCCACCTACGCCAGCACCGACGCGCTGCGCGAGTGGGTGGGCTTTGCACCTTCAACGCCGCTGGCCGAGGGCATCCAGCGGTTTGTGGCCTGGTACCGCCAATATCACCAGGTCTGAACCACCCGCCTGAGCACGCCATCCACGCCCTGCTCGCACAGACGAAGCACCGTCTCGAAGCCGGCCGCGTTGCCGTAATAAGGGTCCGGCACCTCGCTGCGCTCCTCGACCCCCGCGTATTCCAGAAACAGATGCAGCTTGTGCTGGTGGTGTTCAGGGCAGATGCGCTGCAACTGACCGAGGTTGTCCCGGTCCATGGCGAGGATCAGGTCAAAACGATCGAAGTCTTCGTCAATGACCTTGCGCGCCCGCTCCCGGAGGATCTGGTCGTAACCCCGCTCCTGAGCCAGTGCCACGGCCCGCCGATCCGCCTTTTCACCCTGGTGGGCACCCAAGGTGCCGGCCGAGTCCAGCGCCACCCGATCGGCCAGTTGCCGGCGCGCCACCTCGGCGTGCATCACGCTGGCGGCCAGGGGAGAGCGGCAGATGTTGCCCATGCAGACGAGGAGAATCTTGAACATGGCGCCAAGGATAACGAGCCGGACCCAACCGAAAGGCAAGCCCGAAAAAACAAAACCCGCCACAGGCGGGTTTTGCGGGTTCGCGTTTGGGGCGGATCAGATCAGGTAGTCGTCAACGCTTTTGCCCGACGCCAACACAGCGCGCACCCACTCGGGTTTGCGGCCTGGACCACCGGCCCAGAGTTCGCCGTTCGGGCCGCGGTATTTCGGCGCCGACACCGATTTGGATTTGGCCGGTTTTTTGCTGCCGGTCGTGCCGCCCAGATCGGCCACCGAAATGCCGAATTGCTTCATTTTGGCCTTGATGTCGGCAATCACGGAAGCAAGTTCGTCTTTGCGCGCCTGCTCGGCCTGGGCCATCAGGGTTTGCGCTTGCGCCATGAGTTCGGAATAGCTTGCCATTGAGAAATCCTTGTTGAAGTTGGAAACGGATCGGAACGATTGATTGCACTCTGCCGATGCAGGCCTGCATTCTAATCGCGTTTTTCCGGAACGGGTTGCGCCCAAGCCTTCAGTTCGGCTGGCAGTTCCGCCATGAACTCAATCGATGCATTTGTTACCGGATGGTTCAATCGCAGGCGCCAGGCGTGCAGAAACATGCGCTTCAATCCCGCGCGCGCCAATTGCCGGTTGAGTTCGAAATCGCCGTATTTGTCATCACCCGCAATCGGATGCCCGGCATGCGAAAGGTGCACGCGGATCTGGTGTGTGCGCCCGGTTTTGATGGTCACTTCCAGCAGGCTCAGGCCTTCGGGCAGCACAGCAGACAAGGCCAGCGGTGCCGGAATGCGGGCCGCCACCTTGACCAGACTGACCGAATGCATGCCATCGGGATCTTCCTTGGTGGTCACCTTGACCCGTCGCTCGCCGTCGGCCAGCAGGTATTTGTGCAATGGCTGATCCAGCACTTTCAGTCGCGCCGGCCAAGCGCCTTTGACCAGCGCCAGATAGGTCTTGCCGGTTTCCCGTTCGCGAAATTGATCCTGCAAGGCCTTGAGCGCGCTCTTCTTCTTCGCAATCAGCAGCAGGCCGCTGGTTTCGCGGTCGAGGCGGTGCACCAATTCGAGCAAACGGGCCTCCGGCCGCGCCTGGCGCATTTGCTCAATGACACCAAAACTCACCCCGCTGCCGCCGTGCACCGCCACGCCGGCAGGTTTGTCGATGGCGAGAAATGCCTCGTCTTCAAACACCACCGGGAATCGCCGCGCAGGTGCGGGATTGAGCCGTTTTTCTTCAGCGCGCTCCGACACGCGAATCGGCGGGATGCGCAACACATCACCGGCCTGCACCCGGTCATCGGCCCCCACCCGGCCCTTGTTCCGTCGCACCTCGCCCGAGCGGATGATGCGGTAAATGTGGGTTTTGGGGACACCCTTGAGTTCGCGGATCAGGAAATTGTCGAGCCGCTGCCCGGTCGACTCTTCGTCCACCGTGAGGTGCCGCACGGCGGCGGCTGGGGGTGTTGGGAGCTGACTCACAGGAAATCGAGGGGGGAATCGAGGGAAAGCGAGGGGAAATAGGACACCAACGCGGTGGATGGCTGTCTATAATGCGTCACTCGCGTCACGTGCCGTAAGTGATTGATTTGCCTTGAGTTTAAGGCACGCACTGACGGCGCAGACCTCCCGGCACGACAAAGCAGGAGACCGACGCGAGATGGTTGCCACCCGCAGCACCCGGCCCCCCCCGCCGCACCCGCAGTCATTCCCCGTGGAATCCTGGTGCGGTCAAGGTCCGGTCGACGCCGCGGGCGAACCGGTTGATGAAAACAGCGAACCCGATTACGGAATACCCCAATCGACCAGCTTTCCAACGTGAAGCTGGCCGAGGACAAAGTGAACACAGAGATAACCCGGCCAGATCCATGTCATTGACAGCCATCCAGCCTTCCCTGCTCACCCAACTCCACGCGCCTACGCCCTGACCTGGCGGTTCGACGCGGCACCTCGGTGCCTGCCTGTGTTGAACGCCTTCCCCGAACCGCGGGTCATCGGCTCTCCGGCAATTCCTCCCCCGTTCGCTTTTTCCGCTGGTTCACGGCGAGTTGACGCCTGTGGTCTTCCGACCCGGGCGTCCTTGTGTGTTTGAACGAAGGAAATCGCATCATGAAACGCATGCTGATCAACGCCACGCAGGCCGAAGAGCGCCGGCTGGCCATTGTGGACGGGCAAAAACTGCTCGACTACGAAATCGAAATCGAAGGGCGCGAACAGCGCAAGGGCAACATCTACAAGGCCGTCGTCACGCGCGTCGAGCCCTCGCTGGAAGCCTGCTTCGTGGACTACGGCGAAGACCGCCACGGCTTCCTGCCGTTCAAGGAAATCTCGCGCCAGTATTTCGCCGCGGGTGTGCCGGTCAACCAGGCCCGCATCAACGACGTCATCAAGGAAGGCCAGGAACTGCTGGTCCAGGTGGAGAAAGAAGAACGCGGCAACAAGGGCGCCGCCCTCACCACGTTCGTGAGCCTGGCCGGCCGCTACGTGGTGCTGATGCCGAACAACCCGCGCGGCGGTGGCGTGAGCCGTCGCATCGAGGGCGAAGACCGCCAGGAACTCAAGCAGGCGCTGGACCAGCTTGAGTACCCAAACGGCATGAGCATCATCGCGCGCACCGCCGGCATCGGCCGCGACGCGCCCGAACTGCAGTGGGACCTGAACTACCTGCTCAAGCTGTGGAACGCCATTGACGGCGCAGCCCAGGGCGGCAAGGGCGCCTACCTGATCTACCAGGAATCGAGCCTGGTGATCCGCGCCATCCGCGACTACTTCAACGGCGACATCGGCGAGATCCTGATCGACACCGACGACATCTTTGAACAGGCGCACCAGTTCATGAGCCACGTGATGCCCGAGCACGGCCATCGCGTGAAGCGCTACCGCGACGACGCACCGCTGTTCTCGCGCTTCCAGATCGAACACCAGATCGAAACCGCCTACAGCCGCACCGTGCAGCTGCCCAGCGGCGGCGCGATCGTGATCGACCAGACCGAAGCGCTGGTGGCGGTGGACGTGAACTCGGCCCGCTCCATCAAGGGCGGCGACATCGAAGACACCGCCACCCGCACCAACCTGGAAGCGGCCGACGAAGTGGCCCGCCAGGCCCGCCTGCGCGACCTGGGTGGCCTGATCGTGATCGACTTCATCGACATGGACGAGTCGAAGAACCGGCGCGACGTGGAAAACCGCCTGCGCGACGCGCTGCGCCAGGACCGCGCCCGTGTGCAGTTCGGCGCCATCAGCAAGTTCGGCCTGCTGGAAATGAGCCGTCAGCGCCTCAAGCCCGCGCTGAACGAAGGTTCGTCCATCCCCTGCCCTCGCTGCGGTGGCTCGGGCCACATCCGCGACACCGAGTCGTCGGCGCTGCAGATCCTGCGCATCATCCAGGAAGAGTCGCTCAAGGACAGCACAGCCGCCGTGCTGGTGCAGGTGCCGGTTGAAGTGGCCAGCTTCCTGCTCAACGAGAAGCGCACCGAGATCACCAAGATCGAACTCAAGCAGCGCATCAGTGTGCTGCTGGTGCCCAACAAGTCGCTGGACACGCCCAACTACAAGCTCGAGCGCCTGAAGCACGACGATCCGCGCCTGGACAACCTGGACGCCAGCTACAAACTGGCCGACGAGCCGGACGAAGCCACCGGCTTCACCCGCCGCAGCCAGGAACGCACCAACAAACAAGAGCCGGTGATCAAGGGCGTGTTGCCCGATGGTCCGGCACCCGTGGCGGCACCCCGCCCCGAGGTGGTGGCACCGGTTGCGGCGCCCGTGGTCGCCAAGGCAGCGGCCGCTCCCGTGGCTGCTGCACCGGCTGAAAAAGGCTTCTTCGGCTGGCTCAAGAGCCTGTTCGGTGGTGCCGACGCCCCGCCCGTGGCACCGAAGCCCGCCGTGGCCGCGCCGGCCGCCAAGCCGGGTGCTCGTGAAGAGCGTGCCGATGGCCGTGGTCCGCGTGAAGGTGGTCGCGAAGGCGGTCGTGATGGCCGCAGCCGCGGTGGACGTGGTGGCGCCGAAGGCCGTGGTCAGCGTGAAGGTGGTCGTGAAGGCGGCCGTGGTGGCCGTGACGGCGGCCGCGAAGGCCGTCCGGTGGAAGGCCGCGAACCGCGCGCCGAAGGCCGTGTGGAAGGACGTCCGGAAGGCCGTGCTGAAGGCCGAGGCGAGGGTCGCAGGGGCGAAGGCCGAGGTGAGCCGCGTGGCGAAGGCCGCAACGAAGCGCGTGGCGAGCCCCGCGCTGAAGGCCGCGGCGAAGGCCGGGGCGAACCGCGTGGTGAAGGCCGTGGCGAACGGGGTGAAGGTCGCCGAGGCGATGGTCGCCGCGACAACCGCCGCGACGCCGCACCGGTGGACGGCGCAGCGCCGGCCGAACTGGTGAACGGCGCGCCGGTCAACGCACCGGGCGAAGCCTCCGAAGGCGGCGACAACCAGCGCCGTGGTCGAGGCGGTCGCGGTGGCGAGAACCGCCGCCGCCCGGCCGAAGGCGCCGAAGGCCAGGCCCCGGTGACGCAGAACGATGCAGCTCCCGTGGCGCAAGACGCGGGCGACAACCCCGAAGCAGCCCGGGAAAGCGAGATGCCTGAAGGCGGCGACGGCGCACCACGCGCCCCGCGCGAACGCCGCAGCCGAGACCGTTATGGCCGCGACCGCCGCGAGCGCGGCCCGCGTGATGCCAACGGTGCCCCCGAAGGCGCCGAGGGTGAGACGCCCGCCGAGATGCCTGCGAGCGAAGTGGCTTTTGCCGCCGCTTCGACGCCGGTGGTTTCGGCAGAGCCGATGGACGAAGCCCCCACGCGCAGCTACTTCAGCCTGCCGGTGGATGCAGCGCCCGCACCAGTGGTGAACGAGCCCCCCCTGGCCGCGCCTGCACCCGTTGCAGCGCCTGTCGCTGCGCCGGTGATGGAGCAGGCCGCCCCGGCACCGGTCATGGCACCCGCCGTGATGGCAGCGGTCGCGGCTCCTGTGGCCGCACCGGCACCGGTGGCAGCACCAGCGCCGGCTGCGAAGCCCGCCGCACCGGTGGTGGCAGAAGCCCCCGCAGCCCGTGGTCTGCCCAAGGTGGGCAGCTTCACGCTGCCCTTGGACGCGATGCAGCAGGTTGCCCAGGCCAGCGGTCTGGAGTGGGTCAACTCCAACGCCGACAAGGTGGCCCAGGTCCAAGCCGCGATCGCTGCCGAGCCCAAGCCCGTGCACGTGCCGCGCGAGCCCAAGCCGGCGGTGGTGCTGGACGACGGCCCGTTGGTGCTGGTGGAAACGCGCAAGGATCTGCGCGACATGCAGCTGCCGTTCGAGGCACGCTGATCGGTCATCACCGTCAGGCGCCCCGCGCCTGACGGTGCATCCCCCCAAAAAGAAAAGCGCCCGAGGGCGCTTTTCTTTTTGGGCGGTGGGCCGTGGTGTTCAGTCGAGCAGAGCCGCTTGTTTCCAGGCCGCTTGTGCCGCCGCCTCGTCCCCGCGCTCTTCGGCCAGGCGGGCCAGCGACCGCCAGGTGCGGCGCAGCAGCGCGGCGTCACGCAGGCCATGGCTGGCCTGCGTGAGCAACTGGCTGGCCTTGCCCCAGAGCTGGCGCTGCATGAAAGCCTGCCCGGCGAGGTACTGCAGCAAGGCGTTGTTGGGTGACATTCGTTGCTGCTGTTCCAGCCGCGCGAGCCAGGCACTGTCGAGTTGCGGCAGCCCGGGCTCGAAGGCCGTGACGAGTTGCCGCTGCTGACCCGCTTCAAGCGTGTCGAACTGCTGCCACAGCGGCTCCAGCCACGCGCGCAGGCGCTGCGCCACCGCGCGGGCTTCGTCGCTGTCGGTGTCCTCGTGTTGCAGCACGAGCTGGTTGCCGCGCCGTGCCGCGGCCAGTGCCAGCTCGGGCATCGCGCGCTCGCTGGCGTCCAGACCGTTCAACACCACCTCGAGTTGGGCCATGTCGTGGGCTTCGCGCAGGGCGTCGAGCACCAGCCCGCGCACGATGCTGCGCGCCGTGTCGGGCGAAAACGCCTTGTGTTTGGCGAGCAGGCGCGCGGTCTCCAGGGCTTCGGCCGTGGCGCCGCCCAGTCGCGCCACCCGCAACTTCAGGCGCAGCGCCTGGATGCGGCGGCCTGCGCCCTGCGGCAACTCGGCCAGGCGGCTGCGTGCGGCCTCCACGTCGCGGTCTTCCACCGCCCAGCGCACGGCGCGCAACAAGGCGCCTTCGGAAGCATCGGGAGCGCCCCTGGCCAGTGCCGGGTCGAGCGCCGCCTGCAGGTTCTCGTCGCGCCGCTCGCGGTTTTGCAGCGACTGCGCGCTTTCGGCCACCAACAGGTGGGCCAGCACCTGCAACTGGTCGCGGCGCGGCCACTGGTTGGCCGAGACCGACTTGAGCTGGTCCAGCGCGTGCTGCGCCGCTGACTGCGCGCGCACGAACCGCCCCGCGAGCTGGTGCGCCAGCGCGTCCATGACCGACCCCACCACCGAGCGTTCGACCTGCTGGATGCGCCAGCGCTGGGCGCGCATGGGCAGATCGCGGATGGTGCCGATGGCCAGCAGCGCAGCGTGCAGCAGCACAAAGCCGGCGATCAGGCAAAAGAGAACGAGGTTGAAGGAAACGTCGAACCGGTACGGTGGCCAGAACAGCGTGACCGTGCTGGCGTTGTGCCCCACCAGCAACGCCAAAGCCACCGCCACCGCTGCCAGGCCCAACAGCCAGAACACGCTGCGCATCGCGCCCCGCTGGCGGCTGCGCATCAGCGACCTCCCGCGGCGGAGGCCAGCGCGGCCAGGGTTTCGTCGGGGCGCGGCACGTCGGTGGCGACCAGGTCGCGGCGCAGGCGGGCCACCAGGGTTTGTGCGTTGGCCACCTGGGGCACGCTGGTGTCGAAGTAGCGCGCCATCGCCAGTTCCACCGCCAGCAGATCGGCCTGGCTGGTGGTCCATTGGCGGGCCAGCAGACCAAGCCGGGCGTTGAGCAGCTTGAGCTTGAGGTTTTCGCGCAGGAAGAAGGCTTGTTCGGGCGCGAGCAGCGCGGCTTCGGGGCGGTCGATGCGGCTCACGCGAACGAGTTCGCGGCCACTGCGCGTGACCTCGGCCCAGGTGCGCGCCCAGAATGCGCCCCACCAACCGGAGACGCGGCTCCAGCCGGCGCTGAGTCCGCCCTCTTCGGCCGCCGCGTCCACGGGGGGCACCGGCTCGGTGACCACCACGGGCTCACTCGCTTCTGGCGGTACAGGCTTCACCGTTGCGGCCTTGGCAGCGGGCGCCGGCTTTGGGTAACCCACCTGGTTGAGCACAGGCCACTCGTCCACCTGCCGGGCCAGCTCGTCCAGGCGCAACACCAGCGACGGAATGTCGGCCAGGGGCGCCGCCTGGATGCGGTCGATGTCGCGGGCAATGGCCCGCTGCACCGGGTTCAAGCGGGGCTGGGCGGCGCGGGCGATGCGCTGGTCGGCCGCTCGCAGCGCCGCCACCAGCGGCTGCGTGCTGCCCGTGAGCAGGGCTTGCTGCTGCGCCAGCTTCACCGCCGACTCCAGGTCCTGCACCAGGTTGTCGTCGCGCGAACGCGAGAGCGCGAGCATCAGTTCTTCGAGCTGGCTGCGCTGCAGGCTCACCTCGGACAGGCGCACTTCGGCCACCGTCAGGCGGCCCTGCAGTTCCTGCGCGAGCGCTTCGGCCTGCGCGGCGAGCGTGCGGGCCTCCACCGCCTGGGCGCCGCTGTCCTGCACGCGGCGCGCCAGCTCTTGCTGCGTGAAAGTGAGCTTTTGCCACAGCATGCCGGTGAACACGAGCGCGAGCGCACCGAGCAGCAAGGCCATCCACACCACACCCTGCCCCGCACGGCGCACCGGTGCAGGAGCCGGCGCTGGCGCGCTCACCGCAGCAACAGGTGCCGGGGTGTCGGTGGAGGGTGGAAGGGGTTGGTTGGAGCTCATGGTGCGGACCGCTCCGATTCTAGGGCGCGCAACACGTCATTCAGGCTCGGGCGTGATTCGATCACATGGCCAAAGCCGGTCTCGCGCGCCGCTTGCGCAATGCGCGGGTGCGTGGCCAGCGCCGTGGCAGCGCCCCAGTGCGCTTGCGGCTGCAACACGCGCAACGCGGCCAGCGCTTCGGAACTGCTGAACAGCCACACGCTGCCGGCCTTGGTGGCCTCAAGCATGCGCTGCGCATCGCCCTCGCCGAGCACCGGCGGGCGGCGCTCGTAGGCGATGCAGCCGTCGATCCGCGCGCCCGCGGCCTCGCATTGGTGGATCAACCAGTCGCGCCCGTTGCCGGCCACCGGCCCGGCGCCGGGTGGTGCGTTCACAGAGAGGCCGCGCACGATCAGGATGCGGCTGCCGGCGCGCACCTGCGGGGCCACCACCGGCCAGAGGTGTTCGGAGTCGAACTGGGCGGCGTCATCGGGGGGCGAGTCGATGCGATCCACCGCCACACCGAGTGTGGTCAGCGCCTGGGCCAGGAGGCGCACCGTGCCGGGGCCGGGCGCCCAGAAGCGGGTGGTGATCGGGGCGGTGGGCGGCGCCACGCCATCGGCAAAAAAGTGGCTCACGGCCGCGCCGCTCACAAACATCAGGGCGTCGGCCCGCTGCCAGTCGGCCCGCCAGGCCTGCAGCGCGGCCCTGGCTTGCTCCGACGTGGGTTCTCCGATGTCGATCAGGGGCAAGGCGTGGGCCGGCCAGCCATGGGCGTGCAGGACCTGCACCCACTGCGCCGCCTCGGTCGCGGGCCGCGTGACGATCAGCCGCGCCACCCGGCCGGGTTCGGGCCGCCGGGCGGTGGTGGCATTCAAGGCTTCAGACCTCCACCGGCGGCGGTGTGGCGCCGGCCGCGCGCAGGTCGGCGGCCACGCGCTGGCCCAGCGCTTCGGCGTCGGCCAGGGACTGCACACTGGCCTGGCCGTTCACGCGCACCACGGCTTGCCGGCCCTCGGGATCGCCCCAAGCGGCTTCCAGCCGCAGCGTGCCATCGGCCTGCCAGTCCGCATAGGCCGCCAGCGGCATGGAGCAGCTGCCGCCCATGGCGCGCGACACCGTGCGCTCGGCCGCCACGCGCTGCCAGCTGGCGGTGTGCGCCAGCGGCGCGAGGGCGTCGATGAGGTCTTGCCGATCGGCCCGAACCTCGATGCCCAGGGCGCCCTGGCCCGCGGCGGGCAAAGAATCGACCGGCTCGAAGATGTGGCGGATGCGCTCGCCCAGGCCCAGGCGCTTGAGGCCGGCCGCGGCGAGCACGATGGCGTGGTACTGGCCTTCGTCGAGCTTGCGCAGGCGCGTATCGAGGTTGCCGCGCAGCGGTTCGATGCGCACGTCGCTGCGGCCCAGCCGGTCCAGCGATTCGCGCAGCAGCACCAGGCGGCGCAGGCTGGAGGTGCCCACCACCGCGTTCGCCGGCAGCTCGGCCAAACCGGCGCAGTGCGGCGACACCCAGGCGTCGCGCGGGTCTTCGCGCTCCATCACGCAGGCCAGCGCAAAGCCTTCAGGCAGTTGCATCGGCACGTCCTTGAGCGAATGCACCGCGATGTCGGCGCGGCCCTCATCCAGCGCGACTTCAAGCTCCTTGACGAACAATCCCTTGCCGCCGACCTTGGACAGGCTGCGATCCAGGATCTGGTCGCCCAGTGTCGTCATGCCCAGCAGCGTCACGCGGTGGCCCAGGCCTTCGAGCAAGGCCTTGACGTGTTCGGCCTGCCACAACGCCAGACGGCTCTCGCGGGTGGCGATGGTGATGGCCAGGGAGTTGGAAGTGGGCATGGGATTCAGGGAAAACGGGGGCGGCACAACCCGCCAACTTGGTACCCGGTTCGTAACCGGGCAGGGTGTTTTTGGATGCTAGCATGGCCCTTCCACCGGGTTTTCCCCAGATCACCCGGCCCTGTCGGCAGGCCACTCATTTCCCACCACCATGAGCCGAACGATCGCGTCCACCCGCACCCGCTCCACCAGCCGCACCGACAAGGACCAGCCCCTCATCGACGACATCCGCCTGCTCGGCCGCATCCTGGGCGACGTGATTCGCGAGCAGGAGGGCCAGGCCGCCTTTGAACTCATCGAGAAAATCCGCCAGCTCTCGGTAGCGTTTCGTCGCCACGACGACCAGTCGGCCGACAAGGCGCTGAAGAAACTGCTCAAGGGCCTGAGCGGGGACCAGACGGTGAGCGTGATCCGCGCCTTCACCTACTTCAGCCACCTGGCCAACCTGGCCGAGGACCGCCACCACATCCGCCGCCGCGCGGTGCACGAGCGCGCGGGCGAGCTGCAGGAAGGCAGCCTCGCACGCACCCTGCAGCGCCTGCACAAGGCCGGCATTGCGCCGGGCGCGATCATCGACACGCTGGCGCACAGCCACATCTCCCCCGTGCTCACGGCGCACCCCACCGAGGTGCAACGCAAAAGCATCCTGGACGCCGAGCGCGCCATTGCACGCCTGCTCGGGGAGCGCGACGAGCAGGAACGCCTGCCACGCGAACTCGCCGACATCGAAGCGCAGATTCGCGCCCGCGTCACCCAGCTCTGGCAGACGCGCCTGCTGCGCTTCACCAAGCTCACCGTGGCCGACGAGATCGAAAACGCGCTGAGCTACTACGAAGCCACCTTTCTCACGCAGATCCCGCGCCTGTACCGCGATCTGGAAGAAGGCCTGGGCGACCAGGGCGAGAGCGCCGTGATCGCGCCGTTCCTGCGCATGGGCCAGTGGATCGGCGGCGACCGCGACGGCAACCCCAACGTGACCGCGCAAACGCTCGAACTCGCGCTGCACAGCCAGGCCGACATGGTGCTGCGCCACCACCTCACGCAACTGCACTTTCTCGGCGCAGAACTCTCCGTGTCGGCCATGCTCACCCGCGTGAGCGCGGGCATGCAGGCCTTGGCCGAACGCTCGCCCGACACCAATGCCCACCGCCAGGACGAACCCTACCGCCGCGCGCTCACCGGCATGTACGCGCGTCTGGCGGCCACGCTGAAAAACCTCACCGGTGGCGAAGCCGCCCGCCACGCGGTGGCGCCCCAACACGCCTACGGCAGCGCCGCCGAACTGCTGGCCGACTTGCGCACCATCGAAGCGTCCCTCAAGTCGCACCATGGCGAAGCACTGGCGCGCGCCCGGCTGCGGCCGCTGATGCGCGCGGTGCAGGTGTTCGGCTTTCACCTCGCCACGGTCGACCTGCGGCAAAGCTCCGACAAACACGAGGAGGTGGTGGCCGAGCTGCTGGCCGCCGCGCGCATCGAGCCCGATTACTCGGGGCTGGATGAAGCGGGCAAGCGGCTGGTGTTGCTGCGCCAGCTCAACGACGCGCGCCCCCTGCGTGTGCCCGGTGTCACGTACTCCGCGCACACACTGGGTGAGCTGGCCATCTTCGACACCGCGCGCAGCGGGCGCGAGCGCTTCGGAGCGCAGGCCATTCGCCACGCCATCATCAGCCACACCGAAACCGTGAGCGACCTGCTTGAAGTGTTGCTGCTGCAGAAAGAGGCCGGCCTGATGCGCGGCACGCTGCATGAAGACGCGGTCTGCGACCTGATCGTGGTGCCGCTGTTCGAGACCATCGAAGACCTGCGCAATGCCGCGCCCATCATGCGCGAGTACCTCGCCCTGCCCGGTGTGCGCGCCATGGTCGAGCGTGGCGCGACGGATGGCTACTGCGAGCAGGACATCATGCTCGGCTACTCCGACAGCAACAAGGACGGCGGCATCTTCACCAGCAACTGGGAGCTGTACCGGGCCGAGATCGCGCTGGTCGAATTGTTCGACTCGCTCAACCACGGACGGGACAAACCCATCCAGCTCCGAATGTTTCATGGACGCGGCGGCACGGTCGGCAGGGGCGGTGGCCCGAGTTTCCAGGCCATCCTCGCGCAGCCGCCAGGCACTGTGCGCGGCCAGATCCGCCTGACAGAACAAGGTGAGGTGATCGGCTCCAAATACGCCAACCCCGAGATCGGCCGGCGCAACCTGGAGACGCTGGTGGCGGCCACGCTGGAGGCCACGCTGCTGCAGCCCACGCGCAACGCGCCCAAGGCCTTTCTGACCGCAGCCGACGAGCTCTCGCGCCAGAGCATGGCGGCCTACCGCGCCCTGGTCTACGACACCCCGCGCTTCGCCGAGTATTTCTTTGCCGCCACGCCCATTCGAGAGATCGCCGAGCTCAACATCGGCTCGCGCCCGGCCTCGCGCAAGGCCACGCAGAAGATCGAAGACCTGCGCGCAATCCCCTGGGGCTTCAGCTGGGGCCAGTGCCGCCTCACGCTGCCGGGCTGGTACGGGTTTGGCACCGCGGTGCACACCTTCCTGCACCGCGACGGCCCCAAAGGTGTCGCCGCGCAAAAGGCGCTGCTGCAGAAAATGGTGAAGCAATGGCCGTTTTTCAGCACCCTGCTCTCCAACATGGACATGGTGCTGGCCAAGAGCGATCTGGCGCTCGCCTCGCTGTACTCCGAGCTGGTGCTCGACAAGCGCCTGCGCAAACAGGTGTTCACTGCGATCGAAGCCGAGTGGCACCGCACAGCCGATGCGCTGGCGCTGATCACCGGTGAGAAACAGCGCCTGGTGAACAACGCTGCGTTGCAACGCTCCATGCGCCACCGCTTCCCTTACATCGATCCGCTGCACCACCTGCAGGTGGAGCTGGTGCGGCGCTACCGCGCCGGCGAGAACGACGCCGACCGCAACGAGCGCGTGCGCCGCGGCATCCACATCTCGATCAACGGCATTGCGGCTGGCCTCAGGAACACAGGGTGAACGGGTAAAACCTAAAATCCACGTGTGAACACCTTGACCAACGCCGACCTGCACTGCCACTCCGTCGTCTCCGACGGCACCCTCACGCCCGAAGCGCTGGCGCAGCGCGCCCAGGCCAACGGCGTGGAGCTGTGGGCCCTGACCGACCACGACGAACTGGGTGGACAAGACCGGGCCATGGCCGCGGCGCGTGCGGTGGGCATGAGTTACCTCACCGGTGTCGAAATTTCGGTGACCTTCCTGGGCATCACGGTGCACATCGTCGGCCTGGGCATGGACCACACCCACACTGCCCTGCTGGCCGGCCTGCGGGCCACGCGCGGCGGGCGCGAGCAGCGCGCGCGCGACATGAGCGACGACTTGGCCCGCGTGGGCATCAAGGGTGTGTACGAAGGCGCACTGAAATACGTCGGCAACCCCGAGCTGATCTCGCGCTCGCACTTTGCCCGCTACCTCGTGGAAATCGGCGTGAGCAAGGACACCAACGACGTGTTCCGCAAGTACATCACCGAAGGCAAACCCGGTTTCGTGCCGCACCGCTGGGCCAAGCTGTCCGACGCGGTGGGCTGGATCACGCAGTCCGGCGGTGTGGCCGTGATCGCCCACCCGGGCCGCTACAAACTCACACCCAACGAAGAGTTCGCGCTGTTCACCGAATTCAAGAACCACGGCGGCCAGGGTGTGGAAGTGATGACCGGCGCGCACAACCAGGCGGACTACCTGAAGTACGCCGGCTACTGCCAGGAGTTTGGTCTGGTCGCTTCGCGCGGCAGCGATTTCCACAGCCCGGAAGAAAGTCACATGGACCTGGGCAGACTGCCCGACCTGCCCGGCAGCGTCACACCGGTGTGGGAGCTGCTGCAATCGCGCATCCTGCAGTGATGGCGGAGCCACCACGTTACGCGCCCGCGCAGGCCGCGCTGGGCATTGCCTTTCTGGTGCTGGCCACGGCGTTCTTCGCCGTGCTGGACACCACCGTCAAGTACGTCGGCGCCTTTGTGCCGGTGCTCATGGCCGTGTGGTTCCGCTACGCCTTCCACGCAGTGCTGGTCACGGCCGTGATGTTGCCGATGCGGGGGCGCAGCCTGGTGAAAACCAACCACCCGCGCTTTCAGGTGCTGCGCGGCAGCTTGCTGCTGGCGGTGAGCGCCATTTCATTCGTGGCCCTGCAGTACATGCCGGTGGGCGAGTTCACCGCCATCGTCATGATCACACCGCTGGTGGTGACGCTGCTGGCCGCTCTTTTCCTGCGCGAGCGCGTGCCGCCGCTGCGCTGGGTGCTGGTGTTTGGCGGTTTTGCCGGCGCGCTGCTCGTGGTGCAACCCGGTGGTGACGTGATCGGCTGGGCGAGCCTGTTGCCGCTGGTGATGGTGTTCACCTACGCCTGGTTCCAGATTCTCACCAGCAAGATGGCGCGCACCGAAGACCCCATGACCATGCACTTCTACACCGGCTGGGTGGGTGCGCTCGTGGCCAGCCTGGCACTGCCTTTTGTGTGGCAGGCCATCCCCGACATGGGCACCTTCGCCCTGCTGTGCCTGATCGGCCTGATGGGCACGGTGGGCCATTTCCTGCTGATCCTGGCGTTCAAACGCACGCAGGCGTCCACACTCACGCCCTACCTGTACGGCCAGATCGGTTTTGCCATGTTCTGCGGCTGGGTGGTGTTCGGTCACGTACCGGGCCAGCTGGAGCTGCTGGGCATCGCCATGATCGTGTTGTGCGGCGCCACCGCCAGTTGGCTCACCGCGCGTGACCGGCGCTTGCCGGTGGACCAACCCGAGGCCTGAGCAGGAACACAATCGCGCCATGTCCCAGTTGTTTGAAGTCCACCCCGAGAACCCGCAACTGCGGCTGCTCAAGCAGGCGGTGCAATTGCTCGAACGCGGCGGCGTTCTGGCCGTGCCAACCGATTCGAGTTACGCACTCGTCTGCCACCTCGACGACAAAACCGCCGCCGACCGCCTGCGCCGCATCCGCCAGGTGGACGACAAGCACCACCTCACGCTGATCTGCCGCGACTTGAGCGAGCTCGCCAGCTACGCGCGGGTCGACAACCGCCAGTACCGCTTGCTGAAGCTCGCCACGCCCGGGCCCTACACGTTCATCCTGGAGGCCAGCAAAGAGGTGCCGCGGCGGCTGAGCCACCCCTCGCGCAAAACCATCGGGCTGCGGGTGCCTGAGCACAAGACGCTGCTGGAACTGTTGGCCCTGCACGGCGCGCCGCTGTTGTCCACCACACTGATCCTGCCCGGCCAGACCGGCCCGCTGAACGACGCGCAGGACATCCGCGAGCAGCTGCAGCACGAGCTGGCCGGCGTGATCGACGCAGGCGCCTGTGCACTGGAGCCCACCACGGTGATCGACCTCACCCCCATGGGCAACGGCGGTGAACCCGAGGTGATTCGTCAAGGCCAGGGCGCGCTCGGTCCGCTGGGGCTCTGAGCCCGCCCGGCGGAGCGCTCGCCCACTCTGGGACAATACGCGTTTGCCTTCAGCGCACCCTCCATGGATTTCGCCCAGATCGTTCAAACCGTCGCCATCTACGCCATCCCCGTGTTGTTCGCCATCACGCTGCACGAGGCGGCGCACGGTTATGCGGCCAAGCACTTCGGCGACCGCACGGCCGAACTCATGGGGCGCATCACGCTGAACCCGCTCAAACACATCGACCCGGTCGGCACGATCGCGATGCCGCTCGTTCTTTACTTCGCCACGGCAGGCGCTTTCCTGTTCGGCTACGCCAAGCCGGTGCCGGTCAACTTCGGGCGGCTGCGCAACCCCAAGCGAGACATGGTGTGGGTGGCCCTGGCAGGTCCCGGCGCCAACCTGTTCCAGGCCATCGCCTGGACCATCCTGCTGTATGTGCTGGTGGCCACAGGCACCCAGGAACCCTTCTTCCTGCAAATGTGCCGCGCCGGCGTGCTGGTCAACCTGGTCATGTTCGCGTTCAACCTCTTTCCCCTGCCCCCGCTGGACGGCGGCCGTATCCTGGTGGGCCTGCTGCCCCTGCGCCAGGCCGAACTGGTCTCGCGCGTGGAGCCCTGGGGTTTCTTCATCGTGATGGCGCTCGTCATCAGCGGTGTGGTGGGCAACCTCTGGCTGCGCCCGCTGATGATGCTCACCGAAAGCGCCATCCAGGTGCTGCTCACCCCCCTTCGCATGCTCATCCTTTAAATGAAAACCCAACGCGTCCTCACCGGCATCACCACCTCGGGCACACCCCACCTGGGCAACTACGTGGGCGCGGTGCGCCCCACCGTGCGCGCCAGCCGGCTGGCCGAGGTCGAGAGTTTCTATTTCCTGGCCGACTACCACGCGCTGATCAAGGTGGGCGAGCCTGCGCGGGTGCAGCGCTCCACGCTGGAGATTGCCGCCACCTGGCTGGCCTGCGGGCTCGACCCCGAGAAGGTCACCTTCTACCGCCAGTCCGACATTCCCGAGATTCCCGAACTGACCTGGTTCCTCACCTGCGTGACCGGCAAGGGCGTGCTCAACCGCGCGCATGCCTACAAGGCCTCGGTCGACAAGAACAACGCCGCCAACGTGGACCCGGACGCCGGTGTGACCGCCGGCCTCTTCATGTACCCGGTGCTGATGGCGGCCGACATCCTGATGTTCAATGCGCACAAGGTACCGGTGGGGCGCGACCAGATCCAGCACATTGAAATGGCGCGCGACATCGCGGCCAGCTTCAACCACCTCTACGGCGAGCACTTCACGCTGCCCGAAGCCGCCATCGAAGACCACGTGGCCACGCTGCCCGGGCTCGATGGCCGCAAGATGAGCAAAAGCTACGACAACACCATCCCGTTGTTTGCGCCGCGCAACCAGCTGAAGAAACTCATCATGGGCATCGTGACCGACTCGCGCGCACCGGGCGAACCCAAGTCCACCGACGACTCGGCCCTCTTCCAGCTCTACCAGGCTTTCGCCACACCCGAGGAGACCACCGCTCTGGCCAAGGCCTACGCCGATGGCATTGCCTGGGGCGATGCCAAACAGGTGCTGTTCGAGCGGCTGGACCAGGAGATCGCGCCCATGCGAGCGGTTTACGACGAGCTCATCCAGGAACCCGCGCGCATCGAGAAAACCCTGAAGGCCGGCGCCGACAAGGCCCGCGCAATTGCTGCACCCTTCACCGCCCGCCTGCGCCACGCGGTGGGCCTGCGCCCTCTGCACGCGTTGGCCACTCCGGTGGTGAGCAAAGCCAGCAAGACCAGCGGACCGGCCTTCAAGCAATACCGCGAGCAGGACGGCCTCTTCTATTTCAAGCTGGTGGACACCGACGGCACCTTGCTGCTGCAAAGCACAGGCTTCCAGGCCCCGCGCGACGCCGCCCAGACCATGGCGAAGTTGCAGCGCGAAGGCAGCGCCGCGCTCGACGCCCTTGCCAGCCAGATCGCCAGCCGGGGTGAAGCCAGCGCACTGGACGCGGCACTGCGGTCTTTCAGCGAGCCAAGCGAATGAGCGGGCAGCACCTGGACGTTTGTATGAAGCGGTGGCAAGCCCGGTTCGGGGCAGCCGTTCGCGGGTCTACCGGCTGTGTACCATCGGCGTACCATATGGAGTATCCGGGCCCCAACCACTCACAGGCATCCGTTCCGTGCCGCAAGTCCCACTTCAGGCCCGATTTCGCCGGAGGCCACTATCGCCAAAGCCCCAACTTGTCGATATGCTCTTCAGTTGAAACCATTTATTACCAGCACAGCCCGTTATGAGTATTTTTGTTATTGACGATCATCCACTCATGCGCGAAGCCGTTGTGATGTTGCTTCGCCGCTTGCGTGCATCCACCCAGGTGATCGAACTCGAACGCCTGGCGTCGGTGAGCAAGGCCATCGCCGAACACGGCGAGCCTGAGTTGGTCTGCCTTGATCTCAAGCTGCCCGACACCAACGGTGTTTCCGGCGTTCGCGAAGTCCGGCAAATGTTGCCCGACACTTCCCTGATCGTGCTGTCCGCTTCGCCGTCTTCCGACTACGAAGACCTCGCCCGTGAAGCCGGGGCAGATGCCTACGTGGAAAAATCGGCCGGTGCCGCGCAGATCGCCAAGGTGTTGCGCGAATTCCTGGCCGAAGAAGTGGAAGACGAAAATGCTCCCACCATTCCCGACAAACTTTCCAAGCGCCAGAAACAGCTGCTGGTCATGCTGGACCGGGGCCTGAGCAACCGCGATATCGCCGAACAACTCCAGATCAGTGAGCACACGGTCAAGGTGCACCTGTGGCGCCTGTTCCGCCGCCTCAACGTCAAGAGCCGCTCGCAAGCCAGCCACCTGGCCCGCACCGCAGGCCTGCTCGATCTCTGAGGGATCGTTGAGCAGCGGCCCGTGATCAGGTCGCTGCCCGCACCACCGTGGGCTCGGGCAGCCCGGCGGCTTCTTGCTGGGTGAAGGCCGGCAGCATCACCCGGAACACACTGCCCCGGTTCGCCTCCGAACTCAGGGCCAGCTGGTAGCCCATCAACGACGCCAGCTTGGATACGATGGTGAGACCCAGGCCCAGGCTGTCCTCGGTGCCCTGGTGTTGCGACACCCTGAAGAACTCCTGAAAGATCGCCTGCTGGTGCTCGCGCGCGATACCCACGCCTGTGTCCCACACCTCGAACACCAGCATGTCCTCGCGATGCCGCAAGGCCAACAGCACCCCGCCCTGGTGCGTGTGCCGCAACGCGTTCGACACCAGATTGCCCAGAATGCGGCGCAGCACCACCGGGTCCGACCACAGCGTGGTGGGTCGGGTGTGCGAACGCAGCCTCAACGACTTGCCCACCGCCACAGGCTCGAACTGCAGCGACAGATCGGCGAACAGTTTTTCCACATCCACATGCTGCAGCCGCACCTTGTAGTTGCCGGCGTCGATGCGCGTCAGGTCGAACAACGAGTCGAACAATTCGTTGATCGCTCGGGTGGACTGCAGAATGCGTGGCGCGATGTCGCGCGCCATTTCGGGCTCGGTGGCCAACCAGTCAGCGTAAAGACTCAAAGCGTGTACGGGCTGACGCAGATCGTGCGCGGCGGAAGCCAGAAAGCGGTTTTTGGTGGCCACGGCGCGCAGGGAAGCACGAGTCTGCAGCGTGAGCGAATCAATCAGTTCCTGGTTGGAGAACTGCAGTTCAAAACTGGCCCGGTGCACCTCGTGCATGCGCGTGCCGGTCATGAAAAGCAGACCCCAAAACGCCACCAGAAGCGCCGTGAGCACCAGCCAGGTCTGCAGCGACCCGGCAGGCTGGGGGAGTGCCAACATGACGATCAACAGGCTCATGAGCACCGAGAACATGAGTGCGTTGGCGTAGGTACGGTAAACCGGCAGGTAAGCACTGAACGCGGTGAGCGTGAGCAAGCCCTGGCCAAGCACCACGATCGCACACACAAATTGGGTGGCGATCGGCGCCTGTTGGTAGCTCAGCAACACCGGTCCGCCCCACAGCAACGCCATGGCGGCCCAGGTCCAGTGGTAACGCTGGATGAAGGTGATGCGCTGCGGCCCCTCCAGGCTGTCGTGCCGCAGGCGGTAGATGCCGATCAGGTGGTAGCGGTAGACCAGCATCGCCAGCGTGAGGATGGTCCAGACCAGCAGGCCGACCGTGTTGACCTCGCCCGCCATCATGAACACCAGCAGCGGCAACGACAGCAAGGCCGCCAGGAGCGATGCTCCCATGTTGTCCATCAACACGCCGATGAGCTGGGAGTTCACCCAGTGGTCGCGCACCTCCGGCGAAGCCGGCATGTGCTGGTAAGTCGCGGGTTGGGTGTCGACGAGCATGGGCAATGGAAAGCGGCGGTGAAGCATTGTCTCACCAGCTTCGCGCGGCGGGTGAGACGGCTTTTGACGGCCCGGTGCCTGCTATACTCGCGGGTTCGCGACGAAGACCAACACCGGAGAGGTGGCAGAGTGGTCGAATGTACCTGACTCGAAATCAGGCGTACCGCAAGGTACCGTGGGTTCGAATCCCACCCTCTCCGCCAGACCGCCAGCATTCATGCGGCTTCCAGCAGGTTCTCAAGTCCTATGGTCCATCCGATGGTCCATTGAGGAAAAGACCTACTGAGATCACCTGGTAGCTTTGTCACTTTTGCTGGCGCCATACGCACCAGCCATGACAAACGAGTTTCAGCCTTTCCCACACCCTGACCCATTCGCGCTGCCCGCTAACTGGGCCTTTGCTGGGTGGCCAACACAGATCCTTTTTGAGACCCGAGAGCTTCTCGCAGATGAGAGCAGCACTTGGCTCACGTCCGTTGCAACGCACATCAACGAAGTGGTGATGAGCAACGTGGACAAGTTGTTCGACAGCGCCATAGGTCCACGCGAAACCCTGGCCCATTCCGAAAGATGGCCGTTCTCACTTCACACGCAGCCCGGGCACATAGGAGTGTTCGCGGCGCTTGAGCCAGGCGTTAGTTGGGACAAGCTGTCTCCCCCAACTGAGCGGTGGCAACGGTTCGCTGTGTTCGCGCTCATGTACACCCGCGACTGCCTGAATATTCTGGAGAAGCTGGGCGACCAGCCGAGCCACGAATCAGTGCCATCAGGGTTGAGCAGCAAGTACGTGGCAATGCAACTCAACGATGCGGGTGCGTTTGCACTTGAGGCGATGAGAGCACTTCAGATCGCTCACTCTCTGCGGATCGACACTCGCAAAAAGTCAGATCGCGGGCGCAACGCAGCCGTCGCGAGGCACGAGGCCATGAAGCCCAAGCACACAGAAGCTCTTGCGATGGCGAACTCTCGACCGTTCACAACCAAGCGGGAAGCCGTCGACTTCATTGCCGAGAACCTGACCATCAATGCTGAAGGCACAAAGTTTTGCAGCAGAAGGGCCGCTGGGGAATGGCTTTCGGCAGCGGGATGGCAGCCAGAACGTAAGCGAAACAGGACTTGAACATACAGATGCGACGCATCTGTGCACAGCTGCATCGCAGGAGCGTCCATCTGCAACGCATACGCGTATCTCTTCTCGTTCACCTCAAAGAGACTCCAGGTCATCAAAACCACTGGAGTCTTAACGATGCAAAAACGACTGAAACAAGCCATCTTCTCGGGCGGACCTACCCCACCTCCCGTTGATCCGCTTTCCCCCATCCAGAAGCTGGATGCGCTGCGCAAAGAGATGCCGCAGGCAGGTTACATCAGACAAGCCGGACTGTTGAGCATCGTCCCAATTTCGCCAGCCACTTTGTGGCGTTGGGTGCAGAAGGGAACATTTCCACAGCCCCGCAAGCTGAGCCCTCGCGTCACTGCCTGGAGGATTGAAGACGTACTCGGCTGGCTACGAGCCAATGGGTGACCAACCCCAAAACAGCGCAGGCGAGATGAGTACCTCAACCGGTGCGGTGCATTGATAGACCGCCTCTACGGTTGAAGTTACCTGGACAGTCCAGTTTTCGCCTACATGCTGGACGCCTTACATGGACGCTGGCGACTCCACGGCGAATGCAAGCTTGCGGGGTGCTACCAAGAGCAATACTTATTGGATATGTTCGGTTCCAGACAGAGCAGTCCACCGAACAGGTCTACAGTTGGTAGGGGAGCGCGAGACATCCTGTCTTGCGAACCTTGCGGGTTCGCTCTGAGAGGGGTTTTCTCGTGTACCAGGGCTCCCCATGTACAACATAGAGAACCACCTAATCGAGCGCCTTCCGAAAGCGTTACGCATGCGCTTTCTTGCGCTGTGCACTCCGTTCGAGCTGGTGGCATTGTGCGATCTAAGCGTGCATGGGGCACCACTGAGCCACGCGTACTTTCCACGCTCCGGCTTCATTGCGCTGGTGATTGACATCGAGACACACCCGCCCTTGGCGGTGGGCATGATCGGGTCCGAGTCCATGCTGGGGGCGGAATTGGTGCTCGGAGTGGCCAAAACGCCTTGGAGAGCCGTAGTGCAAGGCGCTGGGAGTTGCTGGCGTCTGAAGGCGGATGTGTTTCGCAGGGTTGTATCCACCATGCCCGAGCTGCGAGAACTGGTGCAAGGCTCATTGATGGTCCGCCTGCATCAGCAATCACTTGCATCTGCCTGTCAGCGTTTTCACACCGTGAGAGAGCGGCTGGCGCGCTGGTTGCTGATGAGCCAGGATCGCGCTCACGCCGACCGCTTTCATGTGACTCAGGACTTTATTGCCTTGATGCTTGGAGTACGGCGCGTTGGGGTGAGCGGGGCAGCAAGTGAGTTTCAGCGACTTGGACTGATTGAATATCACCGCGGTGAACTCACTGTGCTCGACCGGCTGGGTTTGCAGCACGCAGCGTGCAACTGCTACGAGGCCGACAAGCGACTCCGCGATGAGTTGATGACTCAAGTTCGTGAAGTACCAAGTTCAGCGTTGCGGGCCTCGACAGATTTAGCCAACTGGCGCAGAGACCGACCAACGCAAACCACTGAATAGCCGAGCTCTTTCGATAGCCTGGCGCATCGCCTATTTTGAGCGAGCACCGCTGCTGGCTTTGATCCAGCCTTTACCCACCGGGCGCTCCGGCTCACTCGGCTTGCGATTCATCGCTCTCCAGCCCTGCAGATCAAAAGGGGGCAACGGCTGACCGTCCTTACTTCGCGGTCTGACAAGCCAAGCCTGTTCGATCTCCACGATGCCTTGCTCTGTCGTGTGCAGCTCGGAGCCCAGCCAGACTTCTCCATCAAGCGGCAGGTGCGTGATCTTTGGATCGATCAGGACCATTGCGGGTCGCTGCATCAAGCCGGCTGGCTGGTAGAGGGTCGCCACCCGTGCTGTGCGCGTCAGAGACGTTCGTCCAGGTCGCCATGTGGCCATCGAGATCCTGCCGAACTCGGGCGCGGGCCACTCCTCAGGGCGGAGGCTTTGGGCTTGTCTGCGGAGGGTGATCACTTCATAAAACACTGGTTAAATGTACAGTTCAAACCGGCCATGCCTTCCACTTGACGACGCACGGCAAGGCAGGTGGCGAACCGTCGGCAAACCCTTGATTGCAAAGAGCGACGTGTGAAGGCGTGTGCCGCGTACAGGCGTAAAAAAGCCCGCGCGGGGCGGGCTTGGTCGGCGAGCGCGTTGCGTCAAGCAGCAACTGATTCTTCGACCTCAGGTGCCGGTACTTCCTTAGCCGACCATTTGTGTAGGCGCGCTCGCGCAACCGTCCGCTGATTCACGAGTCGGTCGACGGTATTTATTCGGTCAATGACGGCCGCCATTTGACAGTCGCCTTCGAACTTGTCCGCGATGAGCATTCGCAACACGGCCTCCGAAGCAGTCGGAGCCTTACCGCGCCGCTCCCAAAGACTGACAGACTGCTCGCTCACTTGCACCATATCTGCCAAGCTTTTCTGGGAAAGCTGCAGCATCGTACGAAGGAAACGAAACTCCTTGCCGGTCAGTGCGCCCTTCTTTTTGATCAGTTGGGTAGCCAGCAGTTGATGCAGGCTCTCTGCGTCTTCCACCGATACAGCTTGGCCGTAGGGCGTGTCTTTAACCTTATATCCATTTGCGAGCCACACGTTGGGTAACCCGCACATCTTGTAGTGAAACATCTTCAATCCTCTCCACCGTCACTTAACAATTACGGTGATCACCATCACATCCGGGGAGTCATCATCTAGGGTAACCACCACCGCTAGATCCCTACCGCCTACATAACGCTCCATTCGAGCTTCGAATGTGTCGTACTCCTTGTTGATTCGCCATGGCCGCTCAAGAGCACCCTCACGCAAAACACAGTAGACCTCTTCGATTCCAATGTGGCGCTGAAGCATTCGGTCTTGGGCATGTTCAACGATATAAATCGCGCTTGTGTTCTTTGCCAGCTGCTTGATCCGACTCGTGACCTGAGCATTCGTCAGGCTTGACAGTTTTGCGTAACCCATAAAAATTATGTCCCCGATACTACAGCCGCTTGGCCAAAATTGTTCGAGCAGTACAGTAAAACCGCTCGGTTTGTGGGAATTACTTCACTGATCGTTTGCACAGGAGCCTCTCTCTTTTTCGCCGCTCCATAGAGCGCCGAGTACGGGCGACGGCGTGTCGCAAGTGTCGTCATGCGGCCATTCACTAGAAGCGCTGCGCCCACTTGCCAGCCGATGCCAGCGTCAAGCCCAGCAGCACCCCAAAAATGGCGAATACAAACCCCTCACTGCTGGCCGGGATCGGCAACGGAAGAGCAGCAAGCACCTTGTCGAAGTCGATCACTACTCCGGTCCTGTTCTCGATGCGATCCACCCTGTTTGAAAGTCGCCAGCCCAAAAGCAGCATCGAGCCGCTGAGGGTGACCATCCCGTAACCGATCGAACTCCAGCACTTCGGGCACCAGAAAAGCAACAGCAACAGCCAGTTCATCGTGCGGACTCCCAGCCAGGGGAGTTTCCACCGAGCGCCCTAAGCGTGAATGGCTCCTCGTACATGGACTCGTACTCGACGACGAAGTCAAGATCAGCCAATGAACGCAGCGCTTTCTCAGCGGCCTTGATGTCCATGCCAAAGAACAAAAGCTCAGCGATCAAAAAATCCCCACCGCTCGGCAATGCTGAGCCCTCACCGGGCGTACCAGACTGAAGGACCCGAAACGCGAACTTGTCGCCGATGGACTTGGAAGCGACCATTTCTACCAAGTCAGTATCGTCCGGCTCCACGTCAAATCTTTCGCCTCCCACTGCGAAGAAACGCTTGCGAACAATCGCCGGCCCTAGTCCCAAGTTTTTCACTGTGAAGGTGACGACACATCCTGCCTCAGTTGTCATTTTCCTCTTGTGCCAACAGAGGAGCGGGCGGACGCTCAACTCGCTGTGCCGTCGCGCGTGTTGGGTCTGCCAGTAGGTCGCATACACCGCACAGATCGCTATGAACACTGAACAGATTGCGATGTAGTCAGAGGCTGTCATCGGTAGCACAGCCTCAACGCGGACTCATGTCGTAGACCTCGTCCTCGACCACCATCTTGAAGTCGTACATCTCACGGCCTTGAAACTTGAACTGCTTTGCCAGGATGACCGCAGTAGGCCGGTAGGCATAGCTGTAGCTGTACGTGTTACAGGTGAGTGCGGTGCCGTCTGTGAAAACGATCACCCGGCCATGGGAGCAGCCGCTGAAGCCGTCCTCGCTCTTTCGGTCCTCTCTCCAACCTTCAATGGTCTTTGAAGCCACGATCACATAGCCAACGAGGTCTTCAAGTTCGTCTGCCAGGTCGGCCATTGCGAGGCCAGGCAGCGAAAGCGATGCGGCACAGAGAAGTTTGGCTAAATGGCGACGCGGTGCATGGTCTGGTCTCTGAATCACAGCTCAACACCCCCCGTAATTTTTGTTGCCGCTCTTGGTGATGGTGTACGTGCCACCCCTCGGCCCGACAAAGCAGGTCTTGCCATTCGGTGCTGTGTATGAGCTGTTTGGCGTCGGAGGAGCTTGCAGATAGTTGGGCGTGAAGTTCGCCGGGGGCTGGTAGCTAGGCGCGGGACGTGGGGTGCTGCCCTGACCTTTCGCGGCCTGATTGGCCTGCTGCAGGCACTCGATGCGCTTCGATGCAGGCTCCAGCATGCTGCAGGCCTCAATCAGCACTGACGGCACTTGAGCCCGAGCCACGATTGCCAGGCAAGCGCCGAGCAGGGTGAACAGACCAAGCCCGTGTCGCCGCCTCACTGTGACTGGACCAACTGAACGCCCTTCACAAGGCGCGTACCGTTGCGAACCAACGTGACGCTGATTCGCTTGCCGTCACGCTCCTGCAGTAACGGGCCAAGCGACGCGACACCAGTCAAAGGCACCCCATCGATCTCCGTGAGCAGGTCGCCGACAAGAATGTCTGCGTCAAAGGCCGGTGTGCCATCAACGATCAAACGCACGGCAACACCCCGATTTGATTGAAGCGCTTGGCGCTCCTGATCGGTCAACTCTCTCGGCTCCAGACCAAACGACCACTTGCGTTTGACGAAGTACGCTGCGCCAAAGTCCATGCGATTAACTGTGACTGGCACGAAGGTGGTGGAAGTACCGTAGGTAGTCGTGGTTCCCGAGCCGTAGGCGGTAACTGGTCCCCTTGGGCCGAATGCTGTGGCAGTCCCAGAGCTGTATGAGGTTGTTGTTTTTGGGACGGTTATGGGCATTGCCGTAGTGACCGACCCCGTGAATCGAGGGTTGAGGATCACAACCAAGTCGGCTTTGACCTCAGCGCCCTGCTGAATAGCCGCGTCCTCCGTCTCACGCCTGCCGCTGTTGAAGACCGAGGTGCCGATCAACCCGTAACCGCGCTTCGTGTATTGGTCAGCAACAGCCTGCATGTCGGATGAAGCAATCCGCTCCACAACGGGGACGGCAGGTGGTGGAGCTACCCTTGTAGAGGCGACACGTTCGGGTGTCGCGCCGGCCACTGGCTTATAGAAATCTTTGTACCCCGTGGCGCAGCCTGACAAAGAAGCAACGCAAACTGCAAAGAGCGCATTTCGGACGGTCCCCATGAGCATCGACAACCCCTGTGTCAAAACGTAAACACGCAGGATACGGCTCAAAGGGCTTCATGGGAACAAGTATGAGCAAGCACATCCCACAAATGTGCATTGCTCCCGGGTCAAACCCCCGGGAATCACCCTGCTGCGGACTCCTCAAGCAGCTCGACTACGGCACCCATACGCTCGTCGAAAGCATTGAAGGCCGGCTGGTTCCGGTTGTCTGCCAAGTTGCTCACCATCCGAGCTTCGAGCGCGCCGCGCACGTGTTCTTGAACGATTGGACTGGAACCACACGCCATCAGCACGCCGGTCAACACGGCGCTGTCGGCATCAGCCGTTCCCATCACGCCAGAGAGAATGTCACGAAGCTGGATGACAGCGTCTCTCAACACCGCGTTTTCGCGCTCCACGCGTTCGAGGCGATCAATCATTTCATCGCTATTCATCGTTCATTTCCTTCCAAGTTCATCAACGAGCCACTGGCTCTGAGATCTCAACGTCGCCCCGAGACCGCGAAGCATCGGCCTCACTCCGCCTCGGTATGCATTTACGGCCACGCGGCTCTTTCCCTCTGGTGTCTTCGGTCCTGTGGATTGCACCCACGGCCTCCATGACCGAATCGCTGCGGCCTGGCGCTGACGCCGTTCGGGTGTCCACTCTGATGCCTTCATGGGCTGCGGCCTCCAATAGTTTGTTTGGCGGGTTCGGGATTTCTTGCGCGCGGCTTTCTGGAGCCCCTTCGCCGGCTGGAGACTGAGCACCGTTGTTGACCTGCTGCGGGCCGTTCGCAATATTGGCCTGCTTCACGAACGTGGCCTGGCGTGGGAACTTCAGATCGATGAGCGTCTGAATGGTCGTTCTGCTCTGAGACTGAGCCTTCAGGGCAAGACCGAGAAAGGACTCGTACTGGCGCAAATGCTCTTGACGCTGTGCGCGCTTGGCCAAGCTCGTGAAGATTGTTTGCAGAGCTGTCGCCTGCCCCACCAGCATCCCTTCGATCAGCGTCAGGTCGCCGCCGTGAACGCGTGACATGTTGTCGCTGAGCGCACGCACGATTTCATGAAGCTCCATGTCTTTGCCGAGGATGTTCCCGTTGAAGTCATCGACCACCATGGCGGCATTCAGTGAGGCTTTGAGAGCAGCCTTGGCGGTTGCCTGAGCGGGAGTCATCTCGGGTGTCATTTCGATCACCACAGACTTGGCAACAGCCGTGGACTTGCTGGGCTTGCTGCTCATTGCCCGGCCCCTCTGAAGTTGCCAGTCTGCTGACCAAAGAGCATCCCGGCTTGGTCAGCAAGCCGCGCACGGTCTGCGTTGATCCTCTGCGTGAGGCCCACCAGACTGGAAAGCTCGTTGCGTCCCGTCTGCCCACCACTGAGAAGGATCTCGGAGAGTTTGTTACGGACAGGCTCAGGCGTTGACACACGATTCCATGCGTTGCCGGCGGCGCTCAACATACCAAGCACGTTCCCACTCGATGCACTGCTTGCCGCCTGCCCGGCTTCGGCCAATGCCGCAACATCCAAATCCCCCGCGCCGTACTGGCGCGCCGCCGTTTGAGAACCACGACCCACCGACTCCAATGCCTTGAGACGGCCTTCTTTCGCTGCCTCGGCCGCAAAGCTTCGGAATGCCTGCCCATTACCGAACATGGCGCGCAGTTTCTCCGAGGTAGCGGGCTCCTTCCACATCTTGAGGATCTCAGTCTGCCCGCCCTCTCGGCCCAGCTTCGTCCGCAGAGACTCAAAAGCACCGACACGGAACGCCTGCAGCTCCGAGGCGCTCAGGCCGTCCAGCATCTCGCCGATGGCTACGCCGTCCTTTTGCATCGCGGTGCGACCTGACCGTGCGGCATCCATCAATGCTGACGGGCCAGCAAACGCTTCCCGGGCTTGGCGATACAGGGAGCCACCTTGACCCGTGGTCACTTCGTCCAGCTTGTCGATCAGCGCAGCCTTCAACCGCATCAGGGACGCGCCCTCTGGCGTGAGACCCCCGTTGAGCTTGTCCACCTTGCTGGCGATCTTGGTGTCGAGTGCTTGCTTCACCAAGTCGAGGTCGCGCATGCTGAACGGCTGGGTAGAGCGAGGGTCCAGAGAGAACTGGATGCGATCTGCCGTGGCCATGTCCCGAGCCGTGCGCGTGACGCCGAGTTGATCCGCTGCCTCCACGAGTTCAGTCAGCGCGCGATCTGGCTGCACTTGTACGCGATACAGCCGGTCGTACAGCGGCGCGGCTGCGGTCTGACGCTCATCGATCCAGCGAGCAAGGTTGGGAGCCAGGCGCTCACCGTTCGTGCCCATGGAGCGCTCTGCAGCCGACACCATGCGTCCCGCCCTGCCAGCTTGGCGGGTGTGGATCAACGACTCGGTTGCGGACTTGGCCTTACCAGGAAGGGTTGCAAGCGTGTCCAGTAGTTGCCGGGTGTTCTGTCCTCCAGCATCTGCAACCACTGCGGAGTCACCCAGCTTGTCATAGCGGGCCTGTGCTTGGAGGATGGGATTGGATGCGCCGGATTGAACGACGGAGCCACGGCCATCGCGGACGAAAGCCTCTGCGATCTTGGCGCGTGCCTGGTTCAAAGCCGCGCTGTCGTTCACCCGTGCGGCGATGTTTCCGCCCACGCCAGCAACGGCCCGCTGAACCGGAACAGCGCCAGCACTCAGCACCCCAGAGACGGCCGCACTCTTGGCAGCGTCCCCGGCCACCCCGGCGAAGTCTTCAGCGGTCGAATTGCCCGCACCACTGATGCCCCCGAAGACGGCACCAGAACCCCCAGCCCGCGCACCTTGAGTGAGCATGTTCGTGGGCGCAGCAGCGGCAGGCGCACCCAAGAGCTTGGAGAACGGGTTTGCCACCATCATCGGGGCCGAGGCCATCATCTGAGTGACGCCGGTGAAAACAGGGTTCGCCTCGCGCTCATAGTCCTGCGCACCTCGGGCGTAGTCTCGAACCTCCCGGTAGTTCTCGGAGAACGTTTTCCTCTTGTTCCCCAATACAAGATCCGAGAGCGTGAGGCTTGACTGCGTGAGAGTCTTCCAGGCGCCACCGACACCACCGACGATCTCGTCAGCGAAACCCATTGCGGGACCATTGGCAACCGAGAGCAGTCCACGGACCGCCCCTGGTGCTTCGCGACCTTCTGTGTAGGCCTTGGAGGGCGCGGTTGATTCAGAACCACCTGCGCCTTTGAGCGCCATGAGGCCTTCGGTTGAAACCGTACCGAGGTCACCAGCCTTCAAGGCCAGCAAGTCTTCGGTTGAGAGCATGGACAGATCCATTACCTGCCCCCTTGGCGACGAGCCAGCTCAGCCTCAATGTCGCTCATGGACGGCATCCCGCCGGCTCCCTTTGTCGAGGTGCGCTGACCACGGTCAACGATTACGCGATCCGGATTGGCCCCGTAGTCCGTGGCGCGCTGCCGGTACGCAGCGTCAACCTCCCTCTGCGCGGACTTGGCTTCTTCAAACAACCCTTCAGCTGCAGATTTGAGGTTGCGTTTTTGCGTGGCCGTCATGACACGCCCGCTCTGCAAGGTGTTGGCAATGTTGGTTGCCCGGTCGAACCAGCCCGAGGCATTCAAGGCCATACCGAGTTCAGTCTCACGAACCACCGAGTTCGGATCAAGAAGCTTCATGAAGGCAGTACCAGCAGACAGTGCCGAACCGGGGTTTGTATCCGCCGTCTCAATTGCGCCCATGATCTTCTTCATCGCGGTCGCAGTCTCGGAGAAGCCTTTGCTCTCCGTGCGGTAGTCGTCTTGCAACTTGAGTTCAACGTCCTGAACCTTCTTGCTGACGATGGCCTGCCCTGCAATAGCGTTCGCGCCGCTGTCGGTCTGGAACTTGAGGTCTTGACCGCGCCGGGCCGTTGCCTGACTGGCGATGCTCTCAGGACTTTGCATCTTCTGCACTGGTGCGCCGCCCGTGTTCTGCCCGTAGGTCGGGCTGTTCGGGTTGGTGTCCCGAAAGCTGATCTGCTGCCCGTTGTCGATTTTGTCGGGCTTGGCGGCGAAGAGAGTCAACTGCTGCTCGGGGGTGAGCTGCATCGAGACACCTTCACGCAGCTTCATGCGCAATGCGTTGGGGTCATCGGGCATGCCAGCGATCGAACGCTGGTACATCTCGACGGGGATGATTCCTGCGGCCACAAGCTCCTGTCCGGCCTGCATGACAAGTTCCTTCGAAAGGTCCGGACGTTGGGAAAGGGCACCGAGCGACTGCTTGAAGGTGCTGAAGCGATCGTTTGCGAGTTTGAAGGCCTGTGCATCGACCTTTCCGGTCTGTTCATCAGAGGCAGCGAACTCCTTTTGCATGCCGGGGATCTGAGCGCCCATTCCACGCTGGGCCGCACCCTGGAATAGCTTGTTGCGGTCGATCTTTCCGTCGTGTCCGAGGGACGATTGATACAGCTCAGCAAGTTTGTTCTTGGAAGTTCGGGTCTCCTGTGCGTCCTGCATCTGCATGCGTCGCATCTGATTACCTTGCTGCATACCCTCAAGCTCAAGCATCTTGGCCAGAGCGTTGTGGGGGCTGTCGATCTGAGGGCTTTTGAAGCCGAGGATGATGGACGGGTCAAGTTGCATGTCAGTACCCGTAATAGGCTTCTGCAGATGAGGGGCGCATTGGGTACGAGCTTCCCGGCTTCTGGATCAACTGCATCAGATTGTTGGAAACCTGCCCAACACTGTTCGACCAAGCGTTTGCCTGGCCGATCGCACCTGCAGCCTGCGCATTTCCAACTGCGGCATTCGTTTGCGCGGTCGCATTCCCGAAGGTCTGCGCGGCGTTGCCAATCTGCGTGCTTGCACCCGTGCCCGTATCGATCATGGATTTGAGACGATTGAACTTGTTCGTCTGCTGACCGGTGAAGCGGTTGAAGGCGTTGCCGTACTCCTCCGAGGCGACACCCTGCCCGTACTTCACGAGGGCTTTTTGCGCCGCACCGGAGAGTAGATTTCCGCGAGCTGCCGCACCACCTTCCACGGCTCGTGTGCCTTCGTCCATTCGGAATTGATAGCCGGGGTCTGCTTCAAAGTCGTTCATGCTGAAGTCGCGCATGAGTGATCCGTTTTCATCACCCCCGCTTGCCATGCCGAGGAGCTGGAGAAGGCGGTTATTGGCTTGCAGCCCGGTTTGACGGAAGGGCTCTTGCAATTCGACCTGCTTGTCGAAGACGTAGCGATTTGTGGCATCGGTCCGCGCGGCGGATTGCGACTGTGCGTCTGATGCGTCACCTGCTGCATCTGCTCCGATGAGACCCCCGATGACTGGGCCTGCTACGGCGGCAACTATTCCAAAACTCATGGTGTCTGCTCCACTTTCTCGCGGTTGTCGCGCTGGCGTACAAGTTCGGTAAGGAAACCATCTACTTCTTGTTCCACAAAGCCCACGGCGCGCGGGCCAAGTTCAACAGGCGCTGGAAAGTCCCGACTGCGCAGTCGTTGATAGATCGTGGACCGGGACATGCCCGTCTTGCGGACGACATCGGCAATCCGGAGGATGCGGATGCTGGTTCGGCTCTCAATTTCTGGCACTACGCACTGCATTTCTACGCTCCTTGCTGCACGCTTTTGGACAGCTCATGAATAGGATTTGAAACGCTTGCAGGTGTATGGTCCACCCCGAGAAATGGGTCTTTTTCGGGATGCTCACGGAAGAAGCGACGAGCCTCTCCAAGCAGGTTTTGAACTGTCTTCAGCGTGTACCCGAGCGAGAGCACTTGCACCGCCCGAGCATCCTCGCGAGACACCTCAAGGAGGTGTTCGCTGAATGCAGTGAACAGTTCAACGTCTGATCGTGCGGGGCGCTGGTGTGCGCGTTCAAACCATTCGGCGGTGGCGCGGTGTCCATGAATGACACGGGCAAAAAACTCTTCGTTCCGCTTGCGTGGCCGGCCCCTCTGCTTCGGCTGGCTGCGTGTCTTGGGCTGGAAGCCGCGCATCACCTGGGCGATCTCGTTTGTTTGGAGGTCCATGGGCGCCTCACAACAGCGCAGGTTGCTGCGGAGCAGACGAACCTTGAGACGCAGCCACTTTGCAAGTTGTCGCAGGTGCCTCGGGTTCGTGGGGGGTGTAGTCATCTGCGAAGTCATCGACTGCCATGTCGAGGAGATCAACCAGGGTATTGATCTGGCCCATGTCGTGCGTCAGGTCAGCGTGCTTCCAGTCAGCGTGATTCGCAAAGCCGTGCTGAAGCTGCAGAGCGTGTTCGCGCACACGGAGCATGTTGCGTTTTAGGCGATCAAGGTCACGGGCCTGCTCAGCAAGCGTTAGAAACTCGCCCTCCTTTGGTGGTGGGATGAGGCCAACGCGCTCGGCGAGCAACCGCACTTGGATCGGATGAAGATCAACAATTGCGCCTTCTGAAAATCCTGTGTCCTCCAGGCGCAGGTTGCCGTTTTCAAGTGACTTGATGGTCAGGCTTGGGATTTCGTCGTGGTTAGTCATGGCTAGTGAGGTGTGTAGTTTGTTGAACGTGCGCAGAAATTGCGGGGCGCAGATCCTGCGGGGTGCGAAAGCTGCGGGGGTCATTGATGGACGGCTTGAGGGTTCTCATCGAGCACCCCAGCAATACCGGTAACGGCTGGCGATACGCCCCGCGCCGCGCGTCTCCAGGTGCAACACGCGGTCCATGACGAGGGCAGCGAGCATCTTTGAGGCGTCGGTGAAGTGCACGCCTAGCAGCTCACCTGCCTGCCTGCTGGACAAGAAGAACGGCTCAGGTGCGTGGTGGGCGGCAAGGGCCTCGCAGATGCACACAAGCCGATTGCCCGCCTCGCCATATCCAAGTTCAGCAATGCCTTCGGGCAGCGGCTTTTCATCAAGTCGTTCCATGAGCTTGTCCAGGGTCATGCCGAAAGGAGTCCGCACCGCAGCCAGGCCGCGAATGAAGTCGGTCCACGAGGTGGTGAAGTCGGCAGTCCCGATGTGCGGAAGCGCAAGCCGGTGCCATTCCTGGACCAATGCGCGCAGCTCGGCGGTCGTCGCGTCCGGGTGAACCCCTTTGACCCATCGAGCGAGCGCGAACAAGCACCGATTGCGTTCACCCACCCCACTTGGGATCACGGTCGGGGGCAGGGACCTACAGAAGAGGCCAGAAGATGACTGAGGAGAACTTCTGTCATCCTCTGTTGTCTTCTGTACCTCTTCTGTAGGTGAGAGGGAATCGACGGCAGCGAGAAAGCCCGGGAGGTCGCCTATCGGCCCGTTCTGAATGGGTCGGCCCGTCACGGTCAAGTAACGGCGGTCGCTGTACAACTCCACGTTGATGCCGTCGATCTTTCCGCGTCGGCCCGTTGGAGCCCCGCAGGCACGTCCAAAAGCGCGCAGGCCGGTCCCGGAGGGGGATAGCTCTACGTACCCCGCCCCGATGCGTTTGAGAAGCGCCAGCGCCTCTTTCTTCGGCTGGCCTGCGGTCACGCATTTATCAAGGTCAATCCCGACAAGTCCGTCACCAGCCAGGACAAGGCCAACCCCTGACCAACCGCCTTCACCATAGGCAATAGCTGCAGCTTCGAAAGGCGACCAGGTAGCGGGGTCCGTCACGCTGGCAGTGCTGTTCATCGAGTCGGCCCGATACGGCACCTTTGCACCTCGCCACACCACCCAGCGCGGCACACACCGAAGCTCTGCCGGAATGGCATCAAGCATTGGCGTGAGCACTTAGACGCCCCTGGCCTCGCGCGCGCGCGCGTATTGGTCGCAAAACGATCCACGCTCCAGAGCTGACAGCACCCTCAGAGCTTCAATTAGCCTCTGACGCACGTTCGGGATGTGCTCCAACTTGATGGAGTCACGCTCCAGCCCCTTGGCCTGCGCACGGATCGCCTTGGCGGCTTCGCGGAGCATGCCGGCAGCGTCGGTCTGGGGCTTGGGGACGAAGCCCGCTTCCGGCTCACCATCCAGGTGATATCGGGCAGCTCCGGGGTGGCAAAACGCGTCGCGGTCGTAAAGCGTGACGCGCTCGGTACGGATGACGTAACCGAAGCGATCCTTCAACTCCTTGATCCGGGCCGGAGCTTGATAGCAGCCAATGCGGCGGAGGTCGTAAGACGTCTTCGGACCTTCTCGAAGCGCGGTCAAGATTCGGTCACGCTGTGCTTCCACTGAAGTGCTGTGCGCCGTAAAATTGATATGCGTTTCTTTCGAGGCCCCGTTTGCATCTTGGTCGGTGTGCGGGGCTTCGTTCATTTGGTGGACCTCCGCGACTGGAGTCGGGTCCACAAATAGAAGATAGCGGCCATCATTTCGACACCGCCTTTCCCTGAGCGTCGCGCCATGCGATCAGCTCCGCACCATCGAGTACCGTGCAGCGCGAACTCAGGCGTTTCGGCTGCGGGAAATCCTCGCGCTCCTTGATCCATCGCCACAGGGTGGCTGGGCCAATGCCGAGTAGTTCGGCTGCTTGCTTAGGTCGATAAGACCGGACTTCGTTTAGTGCCACTATGCACCTCCATGAATGCCGCTTTGTCTCAATGACTGCGGGATGGAGGTACTTTCAATCTCGGCCCTACTGAAAAACAGGGGAAAAATTGCTGGGATTTGGCGCGCATTTTCTAGTAGGTGAGGCAGGAGCGGGCGAGCCCATCTCGATGGGTTGCCGCTCCCCGGCTTGTACACCCGGAGTAGGTGGTCAAATCGACAGATCTGACTGCTCTAGAAGAGGACTGTGATGGAAAGTTTTCCCGCTTGGTTTCCCACGGTCGTAGCTATCGGTGGCGTGTTGGGAACCCTCGTTACCGCGGTCGCGACCATTTTTCTCTGGCGTGTCACGAGTGTGTTGGCCGTCGAGACTCAACGGATGGCGATGGCTACATCGCAACCGCATGTTGTGGCGACACTAGACCCCAACCGCTGGTCGATGCGGCACTTTGATCTGAAGGTAGACAACACGGGCAACGCGACCGCCTACGACATCTCGGTCGAGTTCACACCCCCACTTGAGAACGGCGAGGGGCGAAGCGGCGGGATCGAAGTCCCCTTCGCAAAGATCAGTGTTCTGAAGCCAGGTCAAGGTGTTGCCAGCTACCTTGCCGACTACGAACGAGTGAAGGGCAAGGTCTACACGGTTCGAGTGAGTTGGCGCAGGGCAGCAGCAAAACCTGAGCGAGAGGAGAACGTCTACACGCTCAACATGGCTGACAAACAAGGTGTAAGTCAGCTAGGTGACGACCCATTGGTTCAAGTCGCAAAACACATCAAGAGGATGGAAGAGCAATGGAAGCCAATCACCAGCGGTGCAAAGCGAGTCAAGGTTGACGCCTTCACATCCGGAGACCGTTTACATGAACGTCGTGTTGCCGACCGCCAACGGCGCAAGTGGCAGGCACGTAGTCAGAACCCAACGACCGATCTCTCCGATTGAAATTGCTCTGAGGATGGCGTTCGCCTCTCGTAGTGTGTAGCCACAGGCCTCTAGTCTTTTGGACGCCTGCGCCGCCCCTCGTCATACAGGTTACGGAGCTTTTTCAGTCCAGCGGCTCGCTCTTGGTTGGGGGAGCTGTGTCCCATTCTTGAAGAGAGGGCCGGCCACAGAAACTCAAGGGATGTCGCAATATTTGACCCACTCTCGGCTTGATGGGCTGCGACCATTCCGTAAACCTCATCTGGGGCGGGTCCAGCAAACGTCCCCTTAGGTCGGCCAGGCCGACGCTTGGGCGGTATCGGAAAGCGCCCTTGCATGATGGCAAGAAGCCGATTTGGCGAGCGACTCACTAGGCTTGGGCTGGAGGGTCTACCCACTCTCACCTTTTTCTGCAAAGACCGACAGGCCTGTGCATAAAGCTGCTGCTCTTCAGCTTCAACCTGCAGTTTCGCCACCACCATCGTGAGGGCATCCACCAGAGATTCTGCTGCGGGCGTAACAGGCAACCCCACGACATTACTCAGTTCCTTTTTTGTCTCTTCAGCCATGTCGGACAGCCACGAGGCGAAGTCCTCATGAGAACTTGCCTTGATTTGCCATACCTCACGCGAGACGGCCTGATCTCCCCTTTTGTTCAATCTCATCCCATGTCCTTCATTGACCTGCGATGGGCGAACCACCGTCCATGGTCGACTTTCAAACAACCTGTTCGTAGGTCTATGTTGGCAGGAGTGATGGCAGCCGAGCGTCCACCGTACAACGTTACAGATCCAAAAAACTTCAAGACGCTGCCAACGTTTTCCATGTCGATTTTCGTGTTCCCTGGTTGATCTCCTGCAATCGAAGATCAGACATCAAAGGTCAAAATTTTCAGACTGCTTGCCCACCTATCGTCTGCGTCACAAATTCAAGGGCGGTACGGTCTCGCTTCGAGAGGTTGCACGGGACACAAGCGGCGAACAGGTTCGTGATCTCGTCCAGCCCGCCCAGCGCCTTCGGGAATGCATGCTCAATGTGCCACTTGCCATCAAGGCGGAGAGGCGTTGAACAGTAGTGGCACCGACCACCGCATTTGTCGAAGATTTCCCTCCGCCTTCTAGAGACTTGCGCCTGCACCGTGTCTCGAATGGGAGGCTGCGCAAACGCATCAGGTGGCCACAATTCGCCCTGCCCTAGAGATTGCTCGCGGTCCGCTGCCTCAACCCGGGCCAGTTCAGCGGTGGCTCGCAACACTTCCCGAGCAGACGCGAGCGCACTCAGCTTGTCACCTGCGATGCTGAGCACGATCCCCGGGCCGGGTTCGATCACGAGATAGTGCAGGGAATGCAGGCCGTGAGACACGCTCGGCAATGTGGCGAGGGCGTACTTACCCATGCCGAACAAGCCCCCATAGATGGGACGATGTCGGAGCGCCGAGGCGTTCACGGCTTGCACACTCAGTCCATGACGATGATGCAGTTGCGAGTACCGTACTTCGCTTGCATCAACTTCAGAGCCTTTTGGGCCTTGTCACTGCTGTGGAACCAAGGAGTCTTCTGCTCCTTGCCCTCCTTGAGGAAGTGGACGATGTAGCGCGGGGCAGCGATGGGGGCCTGCCAGCGATTGCGCTGATCGTGGAAAATCTGAGAAGCCATGTGAACCTCCTACGTTCAACTGGTCAGGGGCTGGTTGGTGTTAGCGCACCTTCCGGCCCCGTCTTTTTGCCCTGCATAGGCCGCTGCAGGGCTGAGCGGTTACTTCTTGGGCGGCTTTGCCTTGTCGATACGTTCCCGCACCCAAGGCGCGCCGCCGAGTTCACTGAGCTTCTCTTTCTGCGGCACGGTCATCTTGATCGTCACCGGGACCATCACCCCATCTGGTGATTCAGGCTTTCTTCCTTGGCCTCTTCCGGCTCCACCTCGCTTCGCAGGTTGATCGCTCATGTGATTTGATATGGTATTACTTAAACAAACGTGAGACAACCCCCAAATGGGGGAAATGTTCAGGCGCCAGATCTCATTTGCACAACTTTCCCCCCAGCGTTGGGCAGGGTGGTGCAGTAACTGGCCCACGCCTCCATGAGCTTCGTGCGCCTCTCAAACAGGTCGCTGCGCATGTAGGCCGCCTCTGTCTTGTCTCCCAGCCTGTGAGCCATCGCGCGTTCTGTCACCTCTCGCGGGAAGTTGGTCATCTCAGACGCCCAGTTCCTAAATGTCGAACGGAAGCCGTGAGGCACTCCATTGGCCTCCATCCCCTTCATGAGCTTACTCATCGCCATATCTGAAAGCGGGGTGGACTTTCGGGGGGACGGGAAGATCAACTCGGTGCCTGCAGTCTTTGGAATGCTCTCCAGCAACTTGAGCGCGGCAGGAGCAAGCGGCACCCGGTGCGTGACACCCGCCTTCATCCGCTGCTTCGACCCCTCTGAGTCGTCTCCCGGGATCAACCAGGTGTTTGTCTCCAAGTCGATCTCGCTCCACGAAGCGTGGCGCACGTTGTGCGAGCGCACGTTCGTCAGGATCAAGAACTCTAGGGCGCGAGCCGCTGTACCTTCCTGCCTGCGCAGTTGGTCAAAGAACGCGGGCAACTCCTTAACCGGCACGGATGGGAAGTGCTTGGACTTGGTGATCTTGTTTTTGGCGGGGAGCAACGTTGAGAGGTTCCCCTTCCATGCAGCAGGGTTCACCCCGCCTCTCAGGCCTTTTGTCGTCGCCGATGCGAGTACCGACTCGATACGTCCGCGCACCCGGTTTGCGGTCTCAGGCTTGGTGTGCCAGATTGGCTCAAGGATCTGCATGACGTGCTGGAGGGTCACGTCACGAACCATCATGTCGCCGATCAGTGGGTAAGCGTAAGTCTCAAGCGTTCGCTCCCATTGGCTTTCGTGCTTCTCGTTCTTCCAAGATGACTTGTGAGCGGCAATGTGCAGCTCTGCGCAAGTTCTGAACGTCACGTCCTTGGCGCGGCTGGCAGTCAGACTACGATTCTCAGAAATCTGCGCATCAATCGGATCAATGCCCTGTTGCACGCTGTCCCTTGCGATCTGAGCTTTGCGACGTGCATGGGCTATACCCACTCCCGGATAGGCTCCAAGGCCCATCTTGCGACGCTTACCTCCCACCACCACTCTCAAAAACCAGCTTTTGGTTCCTGTAGGGCTGATTTGCAAGTGGAGGCCCGCGACGCCCCCCGCTGCATAAGTCCCAGGCTTGGTGAGACGCGCTATGTCGAGCGCCCCTAGTTCGCTAGCTTTCTTCGGCATCTAATTCCCTATGGGCCATCCGGCGTGCCATCAAGTTTGAGATTGAATGATACGTCGAAAGATCACGCAGGAGGCGAGCCGCTCCCGCTCCCTCTGTAGATCTGGAATTTTGAGACGATATGAGATGTCTCAATGCCTGAAATTGGCGGACACCCTCTCCGCCAGTCAAAAGACACCTGAAAAAGCCCTTGTGGATCAAACATCTGCAAGGGCTTCTTCTTTGGCACTTTCCCCACGCAGTTCCCCCAAGCGTCGCTTGTTTTCCGGCGGAAGCTGCAGACAAGGTCTAAAGGTTCTCCGCCAGAGCCCCCCAGCACCTCGGCCCATTTGCTTGGGGTCGTCCAAGTCGGGCCCACCGCCGGTATCGTCTGGATTGTTCTGGCGACTCCCGCGAGCAGTGTCCGCACTCGCAGTGCGTTGGGCGAGGTCTTCCTCGCCTGTCGAGTCCCACCGATCTCTGACCCGAAGGGGGTGCAGCGTAATTCTTGGACTGGTTTCAGTTGATCAAGCCCAGACTTTCGCGGTACTCGATGGGGCTGAGGGAACCCAACGACATCTTGATCCGTCTTTCGTTGTACCAGAGGATGTAATCGTGCACCGCTCGGATGAACACCTCGATGGTGGTCGACTTCCCATCCCGCGGGTAGAACATCTCATTCTTCAGGCGCCCAAAGAAACCTTCGCAGGCCCCCGTGACCCATCGGCGGAACAACATTCGGGCGTCGCAGTTGTGCTCACGCCAGGGAACGACTGGCTTGCAAGGACCCGTCGCCGTTCGAGCGCTGCCGAATGGGACTGGCCCGTCTCTGGAGGAACAACCTGCATGCTGTGCGGACACCAGGTCCAGCGGCCTTCCGCCAGCGTCGGGACAGGGAACCCGCACCTTTCTCAGGTTGACCCGCGGCTCACCTTCGCTGGCACAGCAGCCCAAGGGCGGGATGGCCACGCTGCGCAGTGCCGGACGCCCTGCAGGTTGAAACGGCCCATCAGGCGCCTTGCACCCTGGCTTCGTAACCGGCCTCGGCCAGCGCGGCAGCCAGGTCTTCCGGCGCGATCATGGCGGTGTGGCTGATCCAGGCGGTCTGCTCGGCCAGGTGCACGTCGGCCTGATTCACACACGGCAGGTCTTGCAGTTCGAACATGACGGCGTCGGCGTCGTCCTGCGTTCGCATGGTGGGGATGTGGAAGATGGTTTCTGGCATGTGGTGCAAGGTTCAGCGCGGGCTCATCCTCACGGCTCCGAATGGCGAACGGTGACATCACCAGGACATGCACATCCGGTCACCGCTTGCGGATGGTTGGACTGCCGGGGCTTGCGGACAGGCCTCGACAGTCGCGAAGTCATTTCTGGATCGGGCGCCTGGCCAACGAGGCCTCGCTGATCTAGTACGCGCCCATGTAGTCACGTTTGCCGATCGGCACGCCGTTGTGGCGGAGGATTGCATAGGTGGTGGTGACGTGAAAGAAGAACTGAGGCAGTCCATAGTTGGCCAAATAGGCTTGGCCGCTCAGCTTCTTTTCCTTGGGCGTACCTGGCCGGAGGACGATTTCACTGCTCTCCTTGCCTTCAAACTGCGCCGCGTTCACGCTGTCCAGAAAAGCCAATGTCTCCGTCAGCAATGCACCAAGATCAGCAAAGGTCGTCTGACTGCCTTCGATCGTTGGAATTTCCACGCCTGCGAGCCGGGCGGCAATGCCGCGCGAGAAGTCGGCCGCAATTTGTACCTGCTTGATCAGTGGAAACATGTCCGGGAACAGTCGAGCCTGCAGGAGGGCATCTGGCTCGATGGCTTTCGCTGAAGCATGCTCGGCGGCCTGCACAAGGATGTTCTGCAAAGCGGTCAGCATTTGCTTCAAGACCGGAACGGAGTGGCTGTACATTGGACTGATCATGTGGATTCCGGTGGGTGTGGTGTTGGGGCCGAAAGCGCAAGCTGCACGGCGCTGGGATGGTTCAGGCTGACCTCGTCCGAACCTCATTCAGATTGCTTCGGAGCCTGCACCACACTTTACCCCGTGGGCGGGAAGGCAAAGCAGACCGGATCGCCGAATCAGCGGGAAACAAGGGGGTGCGCCATTGAGGTCTGCTGTCGTGCGATCTGCCGCCGTTCGTGATGCTGTTCGCCGATCGCCGCTCACTGCTCTCACCGTCGTTTTGACCCGCAAGGTTTCAAGGTCCGAGACCAGTCTTGAGCGGGCATGGGCCAGCAAAGCCCCGTTTCGGAGGGTCTCCGGCCAGGGTGTCTGCCACTTCGGTTGACGGTCATGGCTGCTTCGAGAGCCGCTGGAGCATGCTGCTGGCCTTGAATCTGGGCTTCTTCGCCATGGCAGCCGTGATGGACGAGATCGCCATCATGGTGATCCTCGGCCCCATGTTGATCAGCATTGCCAACCAGTTTGGTGTGGATCCGATCCACTTCGGCGCCATGATCGTCACCAACGTGGCCATCGGCATGGCGACCCCGCCGATCGGCTACTGCCTGTTTGTCGGCATGGCTATCGGGGGCGTCGGTCTTTGGCCTTTGTCTCGCGCAATCGCACCCTTCATCTTGATGATGCTCGTCGTTCTGATGCTGGTGACTTACGTGCCTTCGGTTGCATTGCTGCTGATCCAGTGATTCAAAACCGATCGGGGACCGCGCCGCGGCGATGGCTGCCGCTGATGGGCGAGGTGATGGCGGCTGGAGGCAGCACACTGCAGCGAATGGGCGGCCACCCAAACGCCAGAAGCGTTGGCCGTCGGCTCGCCGCAGTGCAGCAGCGTGCGCGGGCCGACATTGGCTGACGGGTCCAAGGTGGACCGAGGTGGCCGATCGCGCTGTGCATGGACAGGCGCGACCTGCCTGGGGCATGATGCGGCGACACCCCCGCCCAAAATTCCCCATGCAAATCACCGGCAAACGATTCGACGTGGCCATCGTGGGCGGCGGCCTGGCCGGCGTCGTGGCCCTGGCCTATGCGCGCCGGGCCGGGCTGGACGCCGTGGTGCTGGAGCGCCAGGGCCGCGTGGGCGGCCTCTGGCGCGACCTCCCCGCGTGGCAGGACATCCAGATCAGCACCGTCGACTGGCAGCTGGGTGAGCTGCCGCTGCAGGGCGCGACCCAGCCGCACATCCTGGCCAACATCGAAGCCTGGGTCGAGCACTTCGACTTGGCCGACGGCATTCAGCTGAACACGCCCGTGCAGGCCGCGCGCGAAGATGCCGCCGGCTGGGAACTGGTCACGCCCAAGGGCCTGGTGCATGCGAGGCACCTGGTGGCGGCCACGGGCGCGCACAACACGCCCGCGATCCCGGATTGCCCGCGCACCGGGAGCACGGTGCGGGAGTTCCACTCAAGCGCCCTGCGAGACCCAGGCCTGTTGACCGACCGCAGCGTGCTTGTGGTGGGCGGTGGTGCCTCGGCCTTTGACCTGCTGGACCTGTGTTTTCAGCAGGGCGCGCGGCGCGTGGCCTGGGCCTTTCGTGGCACGCGGTGGTTTGTGCCCACGCGCAAACCGAAGCACATCGCCGGCAGCGTGCGCGGCTTTGCCCGCCTGCAGGCCAGCGGCATGACGGCCGCGCAACAAAGCGCCACCATTGGCGCCGACATGCGGGACCGCTACGAAAAATTCGGCATCACCGACATCATGCCCACGCGGCCCTTCGACGTGCTGCACGACCAGCTCATTCCCGGGCGCCCCGGCATGCTCGAGCACTATGCGGACATTGATCGCCACCACGCCAGCGTGGACAACATCACCGGCGACACGGTGGCGCTGTCAAACGGGCAGCGCGTGCAAACCGAACTCCTGCTCTGGGGCACCGGCTACGGCATCGACCTGTCGTACTTCGCGACAGAAGCGATCGCGTCCATCCGCAAGGTGGACGAACTGGCGGCGCGTTGCGGCTGCATCTTTCGCAGCCTGGACGCAGCCAACCTGTATTTCCCCGGCGTCGGCCTGGACGGCATTGGCTCGGCCACGTGGTCCTACTCGTTGCTGTGCCGCACCATCATGTCGCACATACAGGGCACGGCGCGGCTGGACGAGGTGGCGATGGGCCACAAACTCAACCACTTCGACATCGTCAACCACCTCGCCCCGCGCGACCCGGCGAACTACCTACCCGACAGCTGGGAGGCGCACTACCGCGACCTCGCGCTCAACACGCCGGATGAGCGACCGTATCCGATTCCTTGAGGCGAGGTCCGCCCGCTCAACTGGAGGACGGAAGAAGCCATTGAGCAGCATGGTCCCGACGATGGTGCACTCGTCCAGTCCACCCGAGCGCTGCAGGTGGCGCACTGGTGACAAAGGATCATGAGCAGGCCAGAAGCAACGACGTGGGTGTCGGTTTGAGGCTGGTTGCAGTCGGTCGGAATCGACCTTGCGAACGGGTGGTCTCGCCTGAAGCAGACCGTAGGGCAACGTACCGAACCGCCCCGAGGCGGTTCATGCACCCTCACACAGTTGCTACGGAATTCAACCTCTGCGTTTCCAACCGCGCAGCAGCAGCGCATTGCTCACCACGCTCACGCTGCTCAACGCCATGGCCGCACCGGCCACCACCGGGTTGAGCAAACCAGCCACCGCCAGCGGAATGCCGATCACGTTGTAGGCAAAGGCCCAGAACAGGTTCTGGCGGATCTTGCGGTAGGTTCGGCGCGAGATATCGATCGCATCGGCCACCAGCGCGGGGTCGCCCCGCATGAGCGTGATGCCGGCGGCGTGCATGGCCACGTCGGTGCCGGTGGACATGGCAATGCCCACATCCGCCGAGGCCAGCGCCGGTGCATCGTTGATGCCGTCTCCCACCATGGCCACCGAACGGCCACCTTCCTTGAGCCGGTTCACGATGGCCGCCTTGTCGGCGGGCAACACCTGAGCTTCAATGTGATCGATACCGAGCGCGCTGCCCACCGCGATGGCGCTGCCCAGGTTGTCGCCCGTGACCATCACCGTGCGGATGCCCAGATCCTGCAGGCTCCGAATGGCGGTGAAGGCGCTGGCCTTGGGGGTATCACCAAAGGCCAGCATGCCCACCAGCGCAGGTGCCTCCGTCATGTCGGCGAGCCATGACACCGTGCGTCCCTCGTCTTCAAGCTCGCTGGCAGGCTCAGCCAGTGCGGAAGTGTCCACCCCCAGCTCCTGCATGTAACGTGGACTGCCCAGACGCAGTGCGCGTCCCTGCACCTCGGCCGACATGCCCCGTCCCGGCACGGCGCTCACCTTGGCGGCGGAGAGCAAAACAAGGCCGGCCTCCTCGGCAGCGTTCATCACGGCACGCGCGAGCGGGTGTTCGCTGCCTGCCTGGATCGCGGCACTCCAGGACAGCAACTGATCATCATGACCAGGAGCCGCCACAGCCGCCACCAGCGTCGGTTTGCCTTCGGTGAGCGTGCCCGTCTTGTCGAAGGCGACAGTGTCGATGCGGTGCGCCACTTCAAGCGCCTCGGCGTCCTTGATCAGGATGCCTTGGCGCGCGGCCACCCCGGTACCGGCCATGATGGCGGTCGGTGTCGCCAGGCCCAGGGCACAAGGACAGGCGATCACCAGCACCGCCACCGCGTTCAGGATGGCTTGCTCCCAGTTGCCTGTGGCCAGGCCCCAGCCCAGCAGGGTGAGCGCGGCGATCAGCAGCACCACCGGCACAAAGACGGCACTCACGCGGTCCACGATGCGCTGGATCGGGGCTTTCTTCGCCTGTGCCGATTCGACCATGCGCACGATGCGCGAGAGCGTGGACTCGGCACCCACCGCCGTGGTCTCCACCAGCAGCAGTCCTTCCGCGTTGACAGCGCCGCCGGTGACCCTGTCGCCGGCGTGTTTGGCCACCGGAAGGCTTTCGCCCGTGATCAGCGACTCGTCCACCTGGCTGGATCCCGTGATGACGACACCATCGACCGGCATGCGCTCGCCCGGGCGAATCACCACGGTGTCGCCCACCTTGACTTGCGCAATGGCGACGTCCACATCGCCATAGGGCATGCGCACGCGAGCCACCTCGGGCTTGAGCGCGTTGAGGGCAGCGATGGCGGCCGTGGTCTGGCGTCTGGCGCGCGACTCCAGCCACTTGCCCAGCAGCACCAATGTGACGATCACGGCCGATGCTTCAAAGTACAGGTGCGGCATGCCGTGACCGGTGTGCTTGAACAGCAGGTAGACACTCAGACCGTATCCGGCGCTGGTACCCAGGGCCACCAACAGGTCCATGTTCCCTGCACCTGCGCGCACGGCCTTCCAGCCTGCGCGGTAGAAGCGCGCGCCCAGCCAGAATTGAACGGGCGTGGCCAGCGCGAGCTGCAACCATCCATTGATCGTCCAGTCGGAGCCGAACAGCATGGCAATCATGGGCAGCACCAAGGGCAGCGACAGAACGGCGGCGAGCGCTACCGGCCACCATGGCTCCCCTTTGAATCTTGTGGGCTGTGCTCCCTGATCCACGCTGGGTTCCTTGCCCACGCTGTAGCCTGCCTTTTGCACCGCAGCCACCAGGCTGGCAGGCAGCGTGGAAGCAGCGGCGTTCACCGTGGCCCGTTCGGTGGCCAGATTGACGCTGACGTCCTTCACGCCAGCAACGGCCTTCAAGGCCTTTTCGACGCGGCCCACGCACGAAGCGCAGGTCATGCCTTCGATGGGAAACTGATGCTCGATGAGCGACAAAGTGGCGGTGTTCATGAGGTGCTCCTTGGGTTGAGAGAGGAGCGAATGTTTGGCCTTGCCACGATGGCAAGCGCAACGCCAGATTCGACTTGACATTGCCCCCGTGGCAATGTCCACAGTGCGGATTCCCTCAACGCACTTACGGAGTCATCCATGCACGAATTTCACCTCCCCGACATGACCTGCGGCCATTGCGCCTCCAAGGTAAACGTCACTCTGAAACTGGTTGATCCAGCTTGCGAGATACAGGTCGACCTGCCTCGGCGGCTGATCACCGTGAAAAGCGGTGAAGACCGCGATGCTTTGGTCGAAGCGCTGGCTGATGCCGGCTACCCAACTCTCTGATGCCTGCTCGTCAAGGCTCTCTCTGTGAGGGCCTTGACCTTCCCACCATGGCAGGCTGCATCCTCGGCCCATGCCCTCATTCATTCCACGGAGTTCCACATGACCCCACTCATGAACATCGGCGAAGCGGCCGCTGCCGCTGGCGTCTCCGCGAAGATGATCCGCCACTATGAACAGATCGGCCTGCTGCCCGAGGCAGAACGCAGCGAGGCGGGCTACCGACTCTATGGCGACCGGGAGGTCTCGGTGCTGCGCTTCGTCCGGCAGTCGCGCCACCTGGGGTTCTCGGTGGCACAGATCGCCGAGCTCATTGGCCTGTGGAGTGATTCACAGCGCACGAGCCGCGAGGTGAAGGCCGTGGCGCAACGTCACCTGGCGGACCTTGAGGAGAAGCGACGAGAAATCGAGCAGATGATGGACGGGCTCTCGGTCTTGGTGACGGCCTGCCACGGCAACGAACAGCCGCACTGCGCGATCCTGGACAAGCTCTCCCGCGGAACCCTTGCCCAGCACCAGCCCCGGCAAAAACCCCAACTCAAAAGATCCCGTATTCAGACCGAGATACCCAGAGTCGGTACTTCCAGCCCCATCGACCTCATGGCCTGGATGCGCGGCGTGCATGTTCACCATGACGCTACGTGAGTGAATGGACCGATCGTCGTGGTTCGAATTTGACATCCAGGGGCCGTCTCCTGGCTGCTCATGTGACGCTGTCAATGCTGACTTCTTCATTGATGACCATGCTCGATGCATCCACGCCGAACACCCTCAACCCGCCTGGACCAGACAACCGCCGTCGAGCATCGGCCAGGCATTTCAACGCGCGGGCGAGAGGGCCATTCACTCCAGCCGAGATGGGTGAACCTGCCCAGCCTCGGCGTCGACAAAGGCCGGGCTTGGACTCAGCGCGCTGACAGGAAGTCGCCCACTTCGAGCAACACCAGTTCGTTGTCGTCGGCCTTGTTGGGCTCGCGGCTGCTGGAGAACGGCAGGTTGTTGTCGTTGCCGACCACGATGTGCCGCGCATCGACCAGGTCGACATTCTCGATCGTGAAGAAGGGCAAGGTCAGCACGCCGTTGTCCAGCGGCTTGCGGGCCACCTTGTTCGGGTCGGCGATGTTCATCAGGTCGATGTAGCCGATCTTGCGCAAGGGGCCGCCCACGTTGGCTTCGCTCATCTCCACCTTGTACACGCGCTTGAATTTGGCAAGGTCGTGGAAACAATCGGCGCGTTTGGTGGCTTCCGGGCAGGCCTTGTCGGCCGTGCCTTCGCCGTTGTCACGCTCGATGATCAGGCCCTCGGTCGCGCTGATCATGTTGAAGTCGCCGATGGCGTGGTGGTTGGCTTCCAGCACATACTTCCAGTGGCGGCCGGTCCACTGCTGCGTTGCCACGTCGAACTCGAGCACGCGCAGGTAGTGCTTGCCGTCGACGGCTTCGGCGGCCTTGGTTGCCTCGTCGTGGAGCGCACCTTCGAGCAAGGCATACAGCTTGCTGCCGTCTTTCGACGCAGCCATGCCCTCGTAGCCCTTGGAGCGGCGAACCTGGAACTTCACCTCACCACCCGGTGCGCTCGGCGTGGTGACGGCAGGATGGTCGGGCGAACGCACGGGCTTGCCGTCCACCTGCGTCTCGAACACGGCCTGCACCTTGCCGTTCATGTCGGCCTTGATGAGGTAGGGTCCGAACTCTTCGCCGATCCAGATGGAGCCGCCAGCGAACTGGAAGCTTTCGAGATCGAAGTCGGAGCCGGTCAGGTAACGCTTCCTGGTGCCTTCGTGCAGCACGCGGAAGGGCACCTTCTTGTCCGGGTCGTGCAGGAACACGGTCTTCAGACGCGTGAACTGGCCACTCTTGAAGTCGACTTTGTAGTGATTGAGGTAGAGCCCGAAGTCGGGTGAGTTGGCTTTGGCGCCCGCGCCGTTGTCCGTGAGGATCCAGAACGTGCCGTCGGGCATCTTCTTGATGCCCGAATGGCCCTGGGCAGGCTGGCCTTTGAAGGGCAACGAAACACCCGTGGGGCGGCCACCCGAGAGGCCTTCGACGCTGCCCGGCTTTTCGACCAGTTTGCCGGTGGTGAACTTGCCGCTGACCTGCAGGTCGGCCGGCGCATCCTTGGGCGCAGGGATGAAGGTCTGCGCGGGCAGAAGGGCATGACCCGCAAGCGTGGCCGGGTAGGCGTTCTGGGCCTGGGTGGCAACGCTCACACCGGCAAGGGCCAGGACGATCAGTGCATGGGTATGGAGCTTCATGGGGGAGGGCTTTCGTCGGTTGGGATGAACGCGCGCCTCGCTCGCCCGGTGGGTAGCGTGGACAGCTCGCCCAGCTTGCCGGTTCCGCTTGACAGCAGCGCGACACTTTCGTGACGGCGTGTTTACAGGGTCGACCAGTGCGGCTGGAAACTCCAGCGGCCCGGCGGCACCGTTGCGCGCCACCTCGGTCAGCTCGCCCGCGGGGCTGATGCGCACCAACGCGTTGAGTTCGTTGATCGCCACCCACAGCGGGCCCCGCCACTGACGTAGAGGCGACCCTCGCAATCGAAGTCGCTGCCGTTGGCGCCGGGCAGCCCGGTGGCAAAGGTCTGGGCCACGCCGGGACGGGCCGGGTCCGGCTCTGTTGCGCGCAGCCCCGCGGTCCACCACCACCGGTCGTGGGTTCTCCGGGTCGATCCGCATCACGTTGCCCGACACCCGGTCGGCCACGTACAGCAGGCCGTTGCGGTCGGCGCCTGGGCTGCGGAGATGGCACAGCCAGCAAGGGCCAGCGCAAGAACAGCAAGTCAGGCTTGCAGGACACAAGCTCGCGCCCACGTTCGCTATCGCACCGACCGGAACGAACTTCTTGTCCATCCTTGGATGGGTGTCGTGCTAGCCATGTCCGGCGTGGCGAGGCCCAGGCCAGGTCGTCTGGTCGACGGTTGAGGGAGCAGCAATATGAGTGCGCAGACATGGGTGCAAATCAGCTTGGCAGCGGTGCTGCTGAACAGCGGCATGGCCATGGGAAGCCCACTGGTCGATGGTGATCGCAGGTTCCTGGACCGGGTCGCCGAACAGGGCCACGCAGAACAGATGGCCAGCGGCGCGGCGCTCAACAAGGCGACCGACCAACGGGTGCGCGCCTTCGCACGCCGGCTGATGGATGACCAGGTCAACCGCTCTGCCGAGCTGCAAACGCTGTCTGCGTCGAAGGACCACAGGACACCGGGCGAAGCGTCCCTGGCGCACAAAGGCCAGGGAATCCCGATCGTCAAGCTGAGCGAAGAACACTTCGATCTGCGCTACATGCATCAGATCGGCGTGGTGGGCCATGAGGCCAGCGTGCGGCTGTTCGAAGAGGCCTCGCGCAGCGCCCATGACCCCGAGGTCAAAGCCTTTGCCGCCAGGCACCTGCCCACGCTTCGGCAGCGACTGCAAACGGCCAGGCGGCTCAAGGCCGCGGTGGATCTGAAGATCGGTGCCCGCCCCAAGCCCTGAACACGGGGAACGGTGAAGCGCAGCCCCACAGGCGGCAGACAGCCACCCTGCCTGATCGCCTGTGAACATGGACCTGTTCAGGAGAACACACATGACCCCTTCCACCGTGCCATCGCCGAAGCCGGCGTTGATGGACAAGGCCCTCGCCCGAACGTTGACGCGGCCAGGCGGTTGATGCGGTTCAGATCGCCGTGATGTCGGGCAGCAATCGGTCGTATTCGCTCTTCACCACCTGATAACACTCGCAGGTCCTTCGCTCGAGCTTCTGACGGTCCAGGACCGAGATGTGGCCACGCGCATAGCGGATGAGGCCGGCCGCCTGGAGCTTGAGCGCGGCTTCGGTGACGCCCTCGCGGCGAACACCCAGCATGTTGGCGATCAGCTCCTGCGTCATCACCAGCTCATTGCCCGGCAGGCGGTCCAGGCTGAGCAGCAGCCAGCGACACAGCTGCTGGTCCAGCGAGTGGTAGCGGTTGCACACCGCGGTCTGGCTCATCTGGGTGATCAGGGCCTGCGTGTAACGCAGCATGAGGTGCAGGACCGCGCTGGAATGCTCGAACTCGTCCTTGATGACGGCAGCGCGAAGCCGGTAGCCCTTGCCCGCGCTCTGCACCACCGAGCGGTTGGGTGTGGTGCCGCCTCCCATGAAGATGGAGATGCCCACCACGCCCTCGAAGCCGACCACCGCAATCTCGGCCGACGAGCCGTTTTCCAGCACATAGAGCAGCGAGACGATGGCACTGATGGGGAAATACACATACGTCAGTGGTGCCCCCGACTCGTACAACACCTTGCCCAGAGGCAGATCCACCAACTCAAGCTGGGGCAACCAACGTTGCCACTCGGCATCGGGCAAGCAGGACAACAGGTGGTTCTGGCGGGGGTGTTCGGGTTCGGTCAAATGGCGCCCCTCCGGGGTGACAACTGTCCCGGTGCACGGCTGACACGCCGGGTGTACGCCTGCCGGGGCACTTTGAAAAGCACCGTCTGTCCAAATGACCCGGGCCCCGTCCTGCCCCTCCGGCCACGCCCATCCGGCACTGCTGAGGGTCGCAAACGCCAGGAGAACCGCAGACATGAAAAAGCCCCGCGATGCGGGGCTTTCCCTGCGGGCAAGACCCCGTGGCCTCAAGCCGGCGTCAGACGCTCCAGGCCGCCCATGTAGGGACGCAGCACCTCGGGCACGGTCACGCTGCCGTCGGCGTTCTGGAAGTTCTCCAGCACCGCCACCAGCGCACGGCCCACGGCCAGGCCCGAGCCGTTGAGCGTGTGCACGAGCTCGTTCTTGCCTTGCGCGTTCTTGAAACGCGCCTGCAGGCGGCGCGCCTGGAAGGCTTCGCAGTTGGAGACCGAGCTGATCTCGCGGTAGGTTTCCTGCGCAGGCACCCACACCTCCAGATCGTGTGTGCGCGTGGCGCCAAAGCCCATGTCGCCGGTGCACAGCGCCAGCACACGGTAGGGCAGGCCGAGCTTCTGCAGGACGGCTTCGGCGTGGCCAGTCATGGCGTCCAGGGCTTCGTAGCTTTTGTCGGGATGCACGATCTGCACCATCTCGACCTTGTCGAACTGATGCTGGCGGATCATGCCGCGCGTGTCGCGCCCGGCGCTGCCGGCCTCAGACCGGAAACACGGCGTGTGCGCGGTGAGCTTGATCGGCAGCTCGGCCTCGGCCACCACGGTGTCGCGCACCACGTTGGTCAGCGTCACCTCGCTGGTGGGGATGAGGTAGAGCGCTTGCGTGTCGGGCACGGCCTCGCTTTCCTGGCCACCCTTCTTCACCGCAAACAGGTCACCTTCGAATTTGGGCAACTGGCCGGTGCCGCGCAAGGTGTCGGCGTTGACGATGTAGGGCGTGTAGCACTCGGTGTAGCCGTGCTCCTGGGTTTGCACGTCGAGCATGAACTGCGCAAGCGCCCGGTGCAGGCGCGCGATGGGGCCGCGCATGAAGGTGAAGCGCGAGCCGGCGAGTTTGGTGCCGGTGGCGAAATCCAGCCCGAGCGGTTCGCCCACGTCCACGTGATCGCGCACGGCGAAGTCGAACACGCGCGGGGTGCCCCAGCGGCGCAGCTCGACGTTGCCGTGTTCGTCGCTGCCCACCGGCACACTCTCGTGCGGCAGGTTCGGCACGGCTTGCAGCAGGGTGTGCAGCTCGGCCTGGATGACGTCCAGCCGGGCGGCGGAAGCGTCGAGCTCGGCCTTGAGCGCGCCCACCTGCGCCATCACGGCGTCGGCCTCGGCGTGTTGGCCCTTGCCCTTGAGCATGCCGATCCGCTTGGACAGGCTGTTGCGCTGGCTTTGCAGCTCTTCGGTGCGGGTCTGCAGCGACTTGCGCTCGGTTTCCAGGGTCTGGTAGGCGGCCACGTCCAGAAACGGTTGTGGGCTCTTGCGCGTTTCCAGCCGCGCGACGACCCCGGGGAGGTCTTTTCTCAGTTGAACGATGTCTAGCATGCGGCGATTGTAGGTTTGGGCAAGCGGTGCACGACGGGCTCAGCGCAGGTGCTGCAAGGGTGCGGCGTCTTCGCCGTCCATCTTCAGACCCTTGGGCAGCGGGAACTTGATGGTCTCGGTCAGGCCGTCCATGGTGCGCACAGAGATGGCGCCCAGTGCCTTGATGCGCTCGATCACCTGGCGCACCAGGATCTCGGGCGCGGAAGCACCTGCCGTCAGACCCACGCGGCGCTTGCCCTCAAACCACTCGGCCTTGAGTTCGTCGGCGCTGTCCACCATGTAACTCACCGTGCCGAGCTTGACGGCGACCTCGCGCAGGCGGTTGCTGTTGGAACTGGTGGGGCTGCCCACCACGATCACGATGTCCACCTGCGGGCTCAGCAGCTTCACGGCATCCTGCCGGTTCTGCGTGGCGTAACAAATGTCCTGCTGCTTGGGTTCACGCACCTGCGGAAAACGCACCTTCACGGCTTGAAGGATCTCGGCCGCGTCGTCCACCGAGAGCGTGGTCTGCGTCACCACCGCGAGCTTGGACGTCTGCGCAGGCGACACATGCGCCACGTCGGCCACGTCTTCCACCAGGTGGATCCCGCTCTCCAGCTGGCCCATGGTGCCTTCGACCTCGGGGTGGCCCTTGTGGCCGATCATGATGAACTCGAAGCCCTCGCGGTGCAGCTTGGCCACTTCCACGTGCACCTTGGTCACCAGCGGGCAGGTGGCATCGAAGATGTTGAAGCCCCGCTGCTTCGCTTCGTCCTGAATGGCCTTGCTCACACCGTGGGCCGAAAACACCAGCGTCGCACCCGCCGGCACATCGGAGAGTTCCTCGATGAATACCGCGCCCTTGGCCTTGAGGTCGTTCACCACGTAGGTGTTGTGCACGATCTCGTGGCGCACATAGATGGGCCGGCCGAACTTGGCAAGCGCACGCTCGACGATTTCGATGGCGCGGTCAACGCCGGCGCAGAACCCTCTGGGTTCGGCCAGGACAATTTCTTGGGACATCGGCATCACAGCACCCCGATCAGTTGCACTTCAAACCGCACCGGCTGGCCGGCGAGCGGGTGGTTGAAATCGAACAGCACGGCGCCGTCTTCACGCACCTGCAACGCCGCACCCGCGTAGGTGCCGAGGCCGTCGGGCGTGGGGAACTGCACCACGTCGCCTGCCACATACCGTTCATGCGGATCGCCGAGCTCGCTGAGCAGCTTGCGCGCCACCCACTGCACCATCTCGGGCTGGCGCTCGCCAAAGGCCTCGCCCGCAGCCAGCTCGATGACGGTGTGCGCACCCTCTTCCAGGCCCATCAGGCGCTGCTCGATCGCGGGCGAGAGTTCACCCATGCCCAGGCTCAGCGTGGCGGGCTTGCCGGCAAATGTGTCGATGATCACCTGCCCCTGCGGACCGGACATGCGGTAGTGCAGGGTGAGGAAGGAGCCTTCTTGGACTTGGGGCATGGGCGGGGTGGAGAGCATGAGGGAGAGTGTGGCGCACGGGGCCCCGAACCGGGGCTCCGCGCAAGGCGTTGTGCCCGTATTGTAAAAAGCGGGCTGACTCAGGGAGGAAAACCGAATGGATGGCCTTGTCGTGGTGGGACTGAAGAGCTTGCCCACCGACGCGCGACCGCGCGAAAAATTGCTGGCCCGCGGGCCGTCCTCGCTCAGCGACGTGGAGCTGCTGGCGCTGCTGCTGCGCACGGGCATCCGCGGCAAACACGTGGTGCAGCTCGCGCAGGAGCTGCTGGAGCACTTTGGCGGCATGGCCGGTCTGCTGCACACCAGCGCCGAAGCGCTCAAGCAGATCAAGGGTCTGGGCCCGGCCAAACGCGCCGAGGTGCTGGCCGTGCTCGAACTCGCCCGCCGCGCCCTCACCCAGCGCCTGCAGGAAAAAACCCTGATGGAGAACCCCCAGGCGGTGCGCGAATACCTGCAGCTGCAGCTGGGTGGACGTCAGCACGAGGTGTTTGCGGTGCTGTTCCTCGACACGCAAAACCGGCTGGTGGCGCTCGAAGAGCTGTTTCGCGGCACCTTGACGCAGACCAGCGTGTACCCGCGCGAAGTGGTTCTGCGCGCCCTGCACCACCACGCCGCCGCCGTGGTGCTCGCGCACAACCACCCCAGCGGCACCGCCCTGCCCTCGCGCGCCGACGAGGCCCTGACCGCCACCCTCAAGTCGGCCCTGGCGCTGGTGGACGTGAAGGTGCTCGACCACTTCATCGTCACCCGCAACCAGGCCGCGTCCATGGCCGAAATGGGCCTGATCTGACCCTGCAGGGTTGATCGGGTCACCACCCTGCAGCGAACAGGTGCTCCGTCACAATCGCGCCATGAAAGTCAACACGCTGGCCGACCTCAAGGCGCTCAAACGCGCCATGGCCGAGCGGGCCGCGGCCGAAGCCGTCCAGCGCGAGGCGCTGCGCCAGGCCGAGCTGCGACGCGAACGCGAACGCCGCCTGTTTGCGCTGGCCGTGGGGCCGGTGCAAGCCATCGTCGACCCGGGCCGCATCGCGCCACGGGTGGTGCCGGTGGAGCCCCTGCCCGTGCAACGCCAGCGCGACGAAGCTTCGGTGATGCGCGAAGCGCTGAGCGACGAGTTCGACATCGAGACCCTGCTGCACACCGACGAGATGCTGAGCTACCGCTGCCCGGGCATCGGGCCGGACGTGATGCGCAAGCTGCGCGAAGGCAGCTGGAGCATCCAGCGCCAGATCGACCTGCACGGCCTGCGCACCGACGAAGCCCGCGAGGCCCTGGGCCGCTTCATCCGCGAGGCCCACCAGCAAGGTCTGCGCTGCGTGCGCGTGGTGCACGGCAAAGGCCTGGGCTCACCCGGCCGCACCCCGGTGCTCAAAAACCGCGTGCTGCGCTGGCTGGTGCAGAAGAGCGAGGTGATGGCGTTTGTGCAGGCGCGGCCGGCCGAAGGTGGGGCCGGCGCGCTGGTGGTGCTGCTCAGGTCGGGCGGCGCCTGACAGCTCAGCGGGGCGTGAGCCGCATCTCGCCCTTCAGTATCTGAATGTCGAAGCGCGAGAGGAAGCTCTGGCCCAACAGCGCCTTGTCGGCATCCAGCCCCACCAGACCCACCGCCACCGTGGTGCCGTTCAGGCCCAGGTGCCCGGCCTGCACCGGCACCTGGCGCAAGACCCGGCCTTGCAGCGGTCCGTTGGCGGTTTGAAAGGTCACGCTCTGGCCTCCTTCCAGGTTCGCGCGGCGGGCGAAGTCCTCGCTCACGGTCACGGTGCTGGCGCCGGTGTCCATCAGGAAGGTGACGGCTTCGCCGTTGACCTGGCCCTGCACGCGGAAGTGGCCGTCGCGTCCGCGTGGAATCACCAGTTCGCCTTGGTCGTTGGCATACGGCTGGCTGCCGGCTGCGCGGCCTTGCTCGACGTGATCAAACGCCAGGTAAAGCGCCCCCATGAGCGCCAGCCAGAACACCACGATGCCCAGGGCGCCGCGGCGCGTGGTCTGCGCCACGTTGGGCGTGGGCTCGCTCATCCATGCGACCCGGGTTGGTTGCGCATCCAGTCCGCGGTCTGGAAAAAGCTGGTTTTGAGCCGCGCGCGCAGCGCCGCGTCCACACCCGTCTCACCCATCGCCTGGTCCATGCAGGCCAGCCACTGGTCGCGTTCCTGCACGCCGATGGAAAACGGCATGTGGCGCATGCGAAGACGGGGATGGCCGAATTGTTCGGTGTAGTGCTGGGGGCCGCCGAGCCAGCCGCAGAGGAACCAGAACAGTTTTTGCCGCGCGTCTTCGAGCGTGTTGCCATGGGCGGCGCGCAGTTCGGCGTAGCCGGGTTCGATGTCCATCAGGTCGTAGAAGCGGTCGACCAGGGCGCGCACCTTCACCTCGCCGCCGATCCATTCAAACGGGGTGGCAAACGGCGCGGGTTCTTGAATGTCTGTCGTCATGCCGTCGCCTTGCGCAAGGTTTCCACCACCGGCGTGCGCAACACGCTGCGCAGCCCCCACCAGCCGGCCACCAGCGCCAGCACGGCGCCGGCCAGCGCGCCGCCCAGCGGCACCCAGGGCGAGGCGGTCCAGGAGAACTGGAACACGTAGCGCGCGAGCGCCCAGCCCACGGCCACCGCCACGCTCGACGCCAGGAAACCGGCGAGCAGGCCCACTCCCAGCAACTCGATGCGCTGCACCTGGCGCAGCAGCCTGGAGCCTGCCCCCACGGCGCGCAGGATGGCGAATTCGCGTTCGCGCTCACCGCGCGTGGCCGTGATGGCGGCGAGCAGCACCACCAGACCGGCGGCGAGCGTGAAGGCAAACAAGAACTCCACCGCGCTGATGACCTGACCCAACACACGCTGCACCTGCGCGATGGTCTGGCTCATGTCGACGTTGGTGATGTTGGGAAACTGGCGCACCAGCGTGTTGTCGAAGCTGGCGCCGGCAGCACTCGCGCCATCGGGTGCGCGAAAGGCGCTGATGAAGCTCACCGGCACGTTGGGCACGTCGGCCACCGGGAACACCACGAAGAAGTTCACCCGCATGGAGCCCCAGTCCACCTTGCGCAGGCTGGTGATGCGGCCTTCGGTGACTTGCCCGCCGATGTCGAAGCCCAGGCGGTCGCCGAGCTTCAAGCCCAGGGTTTCGGCCAGGCCTTCCTCCACGCTCAGGGCATCGGCTTCGTTGTCGGTCCACGTGCCCTGCACCACCGGGTTGTTCTCGGGCCGCGTGGCTGTGTTGGAGAGGTTGAACTCGCGATCCACCAGGCGGGCTGCGCGGTCGTCGGTGTAGTCCTCGGGCTTCACCGCTGCGCCGTTGACGCTCACCAGCCTGCCGCGGATCATGGGGTACCAGTCGAATCGCTCCACACCGGCGGTGCGCAACGCTTGCTGGAACTCGGTGCCCTGCTCGGGCTGCACGTTGATCACAAAACGGTTGGGCGCGTCGGGCGGCGTGGCGTTGCGCCAGCTGGCAATGAGGTCGGTGCGCAGCAACACGAGCAGCACCAGCGCGAGCAGGCCAACCGAGAGCGCGCTGATCTGCACCACCGCATAGGCCGGGCGGGCCGAGAGCTGGCGCGTGGCCATGACGAGCGCGCGCGGCGCGGTGGCTTCGTTCACGCTGGCGCGCAGCAGGCGCACGGCGGCGTAGCTGGCGGCGGCAAACAGCAGCACGGCGGCCGCAAAACCACCCACTGCAATGCCGCCCAGCAGCAGGTCGCGGCTGGCGGCCAGCAGCAGCGCGGCAAAACCCGCCATGCCCAGCGCCAGCACGGCCAGCGTGGCCGGCTTGAGCTGGCCCACGTCACGGCGGATCACACGCAGCGGTGGCACCTTGGCGAGCTGCAGCACGGGCGGCAGGCCAAAGGCCATCATCAGCGTGAGGCCCATGCCCAGGCCGAGCAGCACCGGCGTGATGCCGGGCGGCGGCAGGCTGGCTTCAACCAGGCCCGCGAGCAGCACCACGAACACGTGGTGCACCGCGTAACCAATGGCCACGCCCAGCGCGCTGGCGAACAGACCCACCAGCGCAAATTCGAGCGTGTAGGCGCGCGCCATGGTGCCTTGCGAGAGGCCGAGCACACGCAGCATGGCGCAGTCGTCCAGGTGGCGTTGTGCGAAGCCGCGCGCGGCGATGGCCACGGCCACCGCGCACAGCAGCGCGGCCAGCAGGGCCACGAGGTTGAGGAATTTCTCGGCTCGCTCCAGCGTCTGCTGCATTTCGGGCCGCCCGCCTTCGAGCGACTCCAGCCGGATGCCGCGCACGCCGGGCTTGGCCACCTCGGCCTGGGCCCATTGATTGAAGCGCGCCACACGGGCTTCGTCACCCACCACGGCCAGGCGGTAGTTGAGGCGGCTGGCGGGCTGCACCAGGCCGGTTGCGGGCAGGTCGGCGTTGTTGATCATCACGCGCGGCGCGAAGCTCATGAAGCCGGCGCCCCGGTCGGGTTCAACCACGATGACACGCGCGATGGTGAGCGACGAGTCGCCCAGCAACAGCGGCTGGCCCATCTGCAGGTTCAGGCTGGCGAGCAAGGCGGCATCGACCCAGGCGGTGCCGGGCGCGGGAATTTCACGCGTCGGCGCATCGGGAGCGGTGGGCGTCTCGGCCACGCGCAGGCTGCCGCGCAGCGGGTAACCCTCGCCCACGGATTTCAAAGCCACCAGCCGGGCGCTCCCGCCCTCTTCTTCCCGGGCGCGGCCCATGGTGGGAAAGTTCAGCGTCTGCGCCACGGTGAGGCCCAGCTCGCGCGCCTGCTGCTCAAAGGCGGGCGGTGGCGCGTTGTCGCTGCTGATCACCACGTCGCCCCCGATGAGCGCTCGCGCGTCGCGCGACAGCCCGCCCTGCAATCGATCGGCAAAGAACCCCACCGCTGACAAGGCCGCCACGGCGAGCGTCACCGCCAGCATCAGCAGCCGCAACTCACCAGCCCGCCAGTCGCGGACCAGGGAAGACCAGCCCAGGGTCCAGAAACGGATGGGCAGGGAGGTGGTGGGTGTACTCATTCGCAGGACCTTATCGCATCAACAAAAGCCACACACCAAACCAGCGCGAAGTGCCTCACCCAGAACACCGCGGAACGGGCTTTGCCCGGCCGCAGGTGTTGCCCCCTTGAGGGGGTGACGCGCTGAAAGCGCGGCGCGGGGGTGCCTCTTATTTCGTTCCAAAGATTCGATCGCCCGCGTCGCCGAGACCCGGAACGATGTAACCGTGTTCGTTCAGGCCCCGGTCCACCGCGGGGGTGTAGATCGGCACATCGGGGTGCGCGTCATGGAAGGTCTTGATGCCTTCGGGGCAGGTGACCAGGCACACAAAACGGATCGAGCGTGGGCCGGTTTTCTTCAAGCGGTCCACCGCCGCCACGGCCGAATTGCCGGTGGCCAGCATGGGGTCGAGCACGATCACGTCGCGCTCGTGCATGTCCTGCGGCATCTTGAAGTAGTACTCCACCGCCTTCAGCGTGGCCGGGTCGCGGTATAGGCCGATGTGGCCCACGCGCGCGCCGGGAATCACCTGCAGCATGCCGTCCAGAAACCCGTTGCCCGCGCGCAAGATGGAGGCCAGCACGACCTTTTTGCCGTCGATCACGCGCGAGGTCATCTTCTCCAGCGGGGTCTCGATCTCGATGTCCTGCATGGGCATGTCGCGCGTGATCTCGTAGGCCAGCAGGGCGCTGAGTTCGTGCACGAGTTCGCGAAAGCTCTTGGTGCTGGTGTCCTTGCGGCGCATCAGCGTGAGCTTGTGCTGCACCAGCGGGTGGTCAATGACGTGGACGTCTCGGCTCATGGGGGTTCCCGGCTAAAAAAAGTGAACCGAGTTTATGCCCGAACCCCCGGGCACACGCCGCGTGAGGACGGTCAGGAGGGCGTGGCTGCGCGCTCCCGCGCCACCGGTGCGGGCGGCGGCACGGCATCGAGCACCAGGCGCTCGGGGTGCGTGTAGCAGAGAAAGTGTTTGTTGGTGGCCCGGCCAATCGCACACAGGCCCACGCGCTGCGCCACGTCCAGACCCATCTGCGTGATGCCGCTGCGCGAGACCACCACCGCCACGCCCATCTGCGCGGACTTGATGACCATCTCACTGGTCAAGCGCCCGGTGGTGTAGAAAATCTTGTCCCCCGGGGGCAGGTCGGTTTGCAGCGGGATCCAGCCGGCGATGGTGTCCACGGCGTTGTGGCGGCCGACGTCTTCAACGAACAGTTGAAGCGCTTCACCGAGGAACAGCGCACACGCGTGCACCGAACCGGCCGACTTGTAGGTGCTCTCTTTGAGCCGGATCGCGTTGACGATGGCGTACAGCTCCGACTGGCGCAGCACCATGGTCTCCGGCAGGCGAATGCTGTCGATCTCGTCCATGAGGTTGCCGAACACGCTGCCCTGGCCGCAGCCGGTGGTGACCACGCGTTTGGAGGTGCGCTCTTCGATGTGGTCGATGCCGTGCCGCGTCTTGACGGAGGCGGCACCCACGTCCCAGTCCACGGTGATGGACTCGATCTCGTCGCTGGAGGCGATCAGGCGCTGGTTGAGCAAATAACCCAGCACCAGCCACTCGGGGTGCGCGCCCAGAGTCATGAGCGTGACCAGCTCGCGCTTGTCCACATACACGGTGAGGTCTCGCTCGGCCGGGATGAAGATGGACTCGCGCTCACCAAACTGGTTCATGACCTCGACTTCGCGGGTCAGCGGTGCACGGGCCTGGGTGAGTAGGGGCAAGGGCATGGGGGCAGACTACAGCAAGTTCGAAGGCAACAAAGTCAAAGGGCCGGCACCCGAAGGTGCGGCCCTTTCACATGCTGGCAAACCGGCAATGGGCAGCGTTGCCGCCGATCACTTGCCGGTGGTGGCGGCAGCGGGCGCCTTGCCGCTGGGCGGGCTGGCCGCCGTGGTGGTGGGCGAATGAGCGCCCGCGGCTTCGACCGGTTTCGCCACGGCGGTAGCAGCGGCTGCCACGTAGGTGAACGGGCCGGGGTCGGCGCAGGCGGGCAGCGCCGCAGCGGGCTTGACCGGCTTGCCGGTGGACGCCGCGGTCTTGAAGTAGTTGCCCGCGGCACGGTCCATGGACAGGCACAGCTTGTAGTTGTCGACCTTGGCGGCCCAGGCCGTCTTGGCCTTGGCTTCCTCGGCCTTGGCCTTGGCTTCGTCGGTCAACACGGGTGCGGGCAGCTTGGCGAACACGGACGTGGCCAACAGCATCGAGAGGCACAGAAGGCTGCGTTTCATGGGATTTCCTTGTCTCAGAGAATGGGGTGGACGCTCAGGCAACGCGCGGCGCATCGCTGGCCGCGGCGGCGGCTGCCGTGCGGTGCGCGGGGATCTTGCCGGCCTTGATGTCGTCGTACCAGAGTTCGTGGTGTTCCTTGGCCCAGGTCTCGTCCACATAGCCGGTCTTCATGGCTTTGTAGGCGCCTTCCATGCCGATGGTGCCCATGTAGATGTGGCCCAGGAACATGGCCATCATCAAAACGGTGGCGACACCGTGGATCATGTGGGCCACCTGCATGTTGGCGCGGGTGTAGTCCACGGCCGGCACGATCTTGTCGAGGAACACGCCGGAGCCCACCACGATCAGGCCCAGGAAGAACACGCCACCCCAGAACACGACCTTCTCGCCCGCGTTGAAGCGGTGCGAAGGCACTTCGGCGCCACCGAACAGGCCACCGGCCTTCATGATCCACGCGAAGTCTTCCTTGCTGGGCCAGTTGTCCTTGAGGAAGGTGAAGAACACCACCACCAGCGACACCGCAAACAGCGGGCCGGCAAAGTTGTGCATGTTTTTCAGTGCGTAGGTCAGCCAGCCAAACAGCGTGCTGCCGATGATGGGCAGCAAGAAGAACTTGCCAAACGCCATCACCACACCCGACACCGCCAGCACCACAAAGGTGATGGCGTTGACCCAGTGAGCGGCACGCTCCACGTAAGTGAAGCGCTCGATGACACGGCCGGTCTCGCTGCCGTGCAGCTTGATCGTGCCTTTGCCAAAGTAGAACAAGGCGAGTGCCACCAGAGCGATCAACAGCAGCGAACCACCGTAAGGAATGATCCAGTCGTTTCGCACCTGGCGCCAGGCTTCACCAGCGTTGGTGAGGCTGGAGCCGGGGTACTGCACAAAGCCCTGGATCATGTTGCCGGACTCGGGGTACGGCAGGCTCGAATAGCCCGTGACACCCTTGCCCACATCGCGCCACATGGGCGCGTTGTTGCCGGGCTGGACCTGGCCGCGCTCGGCATTGGTCTGCTCGCTGTACTTGGGGTCGGTGGACGCGTCGGGCGCGATCTCGAAGATATTGGCGCTCTTGATGCCGCCCTGCTGGGTGGTGGCGGGAGCGGTCACGGCCGCAGGGGCCGGATCGTCCTGCGCAGCCGGTTTTGCAGGGGCTTGGGCCTGAGCCATGCCGGCGCTCAGCGCCAGCAGTGCGGCAGCCAGGAAAGGCGATGCGAGCTGGCGCAAGCCAGCGGTCAAAAACCGTTGCATACAGCGTTCCTCGTCACTTGGACATGCGGGTGTAGTCGTTCTGGCCGTACTGCGCGCGAGCTTTCAGCTGCTGCTCCCAGCTGTTCTTGTCGCCGGTGCTCCAGCCGCTCTGCACGTACTGGCTCTTGCCCACGCCGGTGTAGGGCGCGCCGTCCTGCTTGACGCCGGCGCTGTTCATTTCCTGTGGCTGGTCGCCACAGGCCGCGAGGCCCAATGTCAAAGCCGCAGCTGCGATGGAGAAGATGAAACGCTGGCTCATGATTTGGTCCCTTGTGCAGTGCCGTAGGCGGTGCCCCAGCCCCAGACTTCGGCGCCCTTGCCACGCTGCAACACACGGTTGCGGAAGATGTCGGCCACCACGTCGCCGTCACCGGCGAGCAGCGCCTTGGTCGAGCACATCTCGGCGCAGGCCGGCAGCTTGCCTTCGGCCAGGCGGTTGCGGCCGTACTTCTCGAACTCGTCCTGGCTGCCGTGGGCCTCGGGGCCGCCGGCGCAGAAGGTGCACTTGTCCATCTTGCCGCGCACACCGAAGGTGCCTTGCGACGGGAACTGCGGTGCGCCGAAAGGGCAGGCGTACGAGCAGTATCCGCAGCCGATGCAGACGTCCTTGTCGTGCAGCACCACACCTTCGTCGGTGCGGTAGAAGCAGTTCACCGGGCACACGGCCATGCAAGGCGCGTCGCTGCAGTGCATGCAGGCCACCGAGATGGATTTTTCGCCGGGCACGCCGTCGTTGAGGGTGACCACGCGGCGGCGGTTCACGCCCCAAGGCACCTCGTGTTCGTTCTTGCAGGCGGTCACACAACCGTTGCATTCGATGCAGCGCTCGGCGTCGCAGATGAATTTCATTCTTGCCATTTTTTTCTCCTGTTGCAGCGGGGCGGGTGCTTACGCACGCTCCACATTGCAGATCGTGGTCTTGGTTTCCTGCATCATCGTGACGATGTCGTAGCCGTAGGTGGTGGCCGTGTTGACCGCCTCACCTCGCACCACCGGCATCGCGCCGTCGGGGTAGTAAGGCTTCATGTCTTCGCCTTGCCAGCGGCCGGAGAAGTGGAACGGCAGGAACACGGTGTCCTCGCCCACCCGCGGTGTCACCAGTGCCTGCACGTTGATGCGCGCGCCGGTCGGGCTGCTCACCCAGACACGTTCGCCGTTGCGGATGCCGCGCGCAGCCGCAGTGGCCGGGTTGAGCTCGACGAACATTTCCTGCTGCAGCTCGGCCAGCCAGGGGTTGGAGCGGGTTTCCTCGCCGCCACCCTCGTACTCGACCAGACGGCCCGAGGTCATGATGAGCGGGAATTTCTCGTGCATCTTCTCTTCGATGTTCTTGGTCTGCAGCGACTTGTAGAGCACCGGCATGCGCCAGCGGCTCTTCTGGTCGTCGTGGCTGGGGTACTTGGCCACCATGTCAGGGCGAATGCCGTAGAGCGGCTCGCGATGCTGCGGAATGCCATCGGGGAAGTTCCACACCACGGCGCGGGCCTTGGCGTTGCCGAACGGGTGGCATCCGTGGGCCATGGACACGCGGATGATGGCGCCGGTCGGGTCGGTCTTCCAGTTCTTGCCTTCAGCGGCCTTCTGCTCGGCCTCGCTCAGGTCGGCCCACCAGCCCAGCTTCTTCAGCAGCACGTGGTCGAACTCGGGGTAACCGGTGGTGATCTCGGAACCGACCGAGTACGACCCGTCTTCCGCCAGCAAGCTCTTGCCTTCGCGTTCCACACCGAAGTTGGCGCGGAAGTTGCCGCCGCCGTCCATCACGTGCTTGGAGGTGTCGTACAGGTTGGGCGAGCCAGGGTGCTTGATCTCGGGCGTGCCGTAGCAAGGCCATGGCAGACCGAAATAGTCGCCGGTCATGTCGTAGCCGGTTTCCTTGTCGACAACCTTGCCCTTGGCCTTGAGCGTCTTCACGTCGAAGGCGTTCATGTTGCGCATGTGGGCCTTCAGGCGCTCCGGGCTCTGACCGGTGTAGCCGATGGTCCAGACCGACTTGTTGATCTCGCGCAGGATGTCCTCGGGCACGGGCTCGTCCATGCCCTTGACCTGCTGCATCTTGTAGTTCTTGCTGAGCTCTTTGGCGAAGCCGAGTTTTTCAGCGAACTGGTGCATGATCATGTGATCGCTGCGGCTCTCCCACAGCGGCTCGATGACCTTCTCGCGCCACTGCAGCGAACGGTTCGACGCGGTGCACGAACCGCTGGTTTCGAACTGCGTGGCGGCCGGCAGCAAGTACACCGCGCGGTTGGGGTTCTGGTCTTCGGGCTTGCCGGGCATGGCCGCCATCGACGCGGTGGCCGATGGGTACGGGTCCACCACCACCAGCAGGTCGAGCTTGTCCATCGCGCGCTTCATCTCCAGACCGCGGGTCTGCGAGTTGGGCGCGTGGCCCCAGAAGAACACGCCGCGCAGGTTCGGGCCCTGGTCGATCAGTTCGTTGTTCTCCAGCACGCCGTCGATCCAGCGCGACACGGTGATGCCAGGCTTCTCCATCATGCCGTCGGCGTACTTCGACTTGATCCAGTCGTAGTCCACGCCCCAGGTGGCAGCGAAGTGCTTCCAGGAGCCGGCGGCCAGGCCGTAGTAGCCAGGCAGCGAATCGGGGTTCGGGCCCACGTCGGTGGCGCCCTGCACGTTGTCGTGGCCGCGGAAGATGTTGGTACCGCCACCGCTCTTGCCCACGTTGCCCAGGGCCAGTTGCAGGATGCAGGTGGCGCGCACCATGGCGTTGCCGATGGTGTGCTGGGTCTGGCCCATGCACCACACGATGGTGGCGGGCTTGGCCTCTGCCAGCATCTTCGCCACCTTGAACATCTGGGCTTCGCCCACACCGCAAGCTTCTTCAACCGCTGCGGGGTTCCACTTGGCCATCACGTCGGCCTTCACAGCCTCCATGCCGTAAACACGGTCGTTGATGTACTTCTTGTCTTCCCAGCCGTTGGCGAAGACGTGGTACAGGATGCCGAAGAGGAAAGGAATGTCGGTGCCGGAGCGGATGCGCACGAATTCGTCGGCCTTGGCCGCGGTGCGGGTGAAGCGTGGATCCACCACGATCATCTTGCAGCCGTTTTCCTTGGCGTGCAGCATGTGCAGCATGGACACCGGGTGCGCTTCCGCAGCGTTCGAACCGATGTACAACGCGCACTTGCTGTTCTGCATGTCGTTGTACGAATTGGTCATGGCGCCGTAGCCCCAGGTGTTCGCAACACCGGCCACCGTGGTGGAGTGGCAGATGCGGGCCTGGTGGTCGCAGTTGTTGGTGCCCCAGAAGCTCACGAACTTGCGCAGCAGGTACGCCTGCTCGTTGTTGTGCTTGGAGGAACCGACGAAGTACACCGAGTCGGGGCCGCTGGCCTCGCGCAGCTCTTTCATCTTGGCGGTGATTTCGTTCAGCGCCACGTCCCAGCTGATGCGCTCGTACTTGCCGTTGACCAGCTTCATGGGGTAACGCAGGCGGTACTCGCCGTGGCCGTGCTCGCGCAGGGCCGCACCCTTGGCGCAATGGGCGCCGAGGTTGATGGGGGAGTCGAACACCGGCTCCTGGCGCACCCAGACGCCGTTTTCCACAATCGCGTCGGTGGCGCAGCCCACCGAGCAGTGCGTGCAGATGGTGCGCTTGACTTCGATCTTGCCGGTGCCGTCGATCGACTTGCCTTCAGCGGCCTTGGCCTTCTTCACCAGCACGAGCTGCGAAGCGGCCAGACCGACACCCACGCCCATGCCGGAGCGGCGCAGAAACGCGCGGCGGTCCATGGTGGGCAGGGCCGAAGACAGGCCGCGCTGGAGGTTGTGGACGAAGGTGGAATGCACGCGGGATGCGTGTCCACCCGTGGAGGATGATTTTTTGGTCAGCAGCATGGTTTTGCCTCCTGGGAAGCCGCGTGGGGGACGGCTTGCGCCCCGGTGCGGGGCAGCGAACGAACGAGAACGTGGGGATTCAAGGGACAGCCGTCCGCTCAGATGCGGGTGGTCTGGTAATACTGTTTGACGTGGTCGCTGAGGCTGTAGCCGCCACCCTTGGTGGGCGCGGGTTTGGCCTCGATGGCGGCGGTCTCTTCAACCGGCGCGCGTGGGATCAGGGCAGCTGCCGCGGCGAGTGCGCCGACCGTGGACGCACCGGCGAACAGCGTGCGTCGATTCAGGCCGGAGCGTTCAGCACCTGCGGTCGGGCGGGAGGGCTTGGTCATGCAGATCTCCAGGTTGAAATGGGCCCGCCAACACAACGTGCGGACCTTTTGCATACGTGGAATCTAACCCCAGCCGGAATGGGTTGCAAGGTGGTTCATACGTAGCAAACGGTGATTGCAGCGTTGCAAGCCAAGCGCTCTTCTTGCGGCATTGCAGCATCGGACCTTGCTGCGCTTTTGATAGCCAGAAGCGTGCCATAAGCCAAAGGTATCGGTGTCGCATCAGGCCCGTTTGGCGCCCACCGGCCAGCACACCCTGAGCACACTCACAATCCCGCGGAAGCTCGCACCGCCCGCTTCGGGATTACCCGCATGCCGACGGTGCTGAAGCGCTACAACACCGGACAAGGTGTCGCACGTCGACGCGACAATTTGTCGCACGCACCACGCCTGTTCACGCGCGTCAACACCCCGCACCATCGTGGGGTTTGCGCCAATACCCCACTGTTTTTGTAGGGCTCCTCCGTAGAATCCGGGCGGGTGGACACCTCACTTCTGCCCTCCGGGCCCGAACGAACCCTGGAAGGCTGGCCCGACTGGTCCATCCTGATCGTCGACGACGAACAGGGCATGCTGAACTTCCTGGTGAAGACGCTGGCACCGCGCTGCCACTTCGTGATGAGCGCCACCAGTGCCGAAGACGGCGCGCAGTGGCTGCGTGGCCACCATGTGGACCTGGTCATCCTGGACATCTCGCTGCCCGGCAAGAGCGGCGTGGTCTGGCTCAAGGAGCTGCGCGAACAGGGCTTCACCGGCGAGGTGATCCTGATCACCGCGTTTGCCGACCTCGACACCGCCATTGAAGCGCTGCGCGCGGGCGCGTCCGACTTCATCCTCAAACCGTTTCGTGTGCCGCAGATCCTGAATGCGGTGAAGCATTGCTACGAGCGTTCGCGTCTGCGGCGTGAAAACTTTGTGCTGCGCCGCGCCGTGGCGCAGCCTCCGGGGCGTGGCACGGCACTGGTGGGCAACTCGCAAGACCTGGTGAACCTGCGCGCCTCCATCGCGCGGGTGGCTCCGGTCAACAGCACCGTGTTGCTTCAAGGGGAATCGGGCACAGGCAAGGAACTGGTGGCGCGCGAACTGCACGCCCAGGGCAGCCGCGCCAGCGGTCCGTTTGTGCCGGTCAACTGCGCGGCGGTGTCGCCCGAATTGATCGAGAGTGAACTCTTCGGGCACGCCAAAGGTGCGTTCACCGGCGCCAGCCGCGCGCGCGATGGCCTGTTTCACTACGCCCAGGGCGGCACGCTGTTCCTGGACGAGATCGCCGAGTTGCCACTGCCGATCCAGGCCACGCTGCTGCGCGCGATCGAAGACCTGAAGATCCGCCCCGTGGGCAGCGAACAGTTGGTGCCGCTGAACCTGCGCATCATCGCGGCGACCAACCGCCAGCTCAGCGCCGAGGTGGAGGCGGGCCGCTTCCGCAAGGACCTGTTTTTCCGCCTGCAGGTGGTCGAGCTGAACCTCGCACCGCTGCGCGCGCACAAACAGGACATCCCCGAGCTGGTGGCGCACTTCATGGCGCAGCTCGCGCCTTCGCTGGGCGTGGAGCCGCTGACCATCAGCGACCAGGAAATGGACTTTCTGGCGCAGTACGACTGGCCGGGCAATGTGCGCGAACTGCGCAACCTGATCGAACGCTCGCTGATCCTGGGGGCGCTCAACGTGTCGGCCCTGTACCCCGGGGTGAACAAGGCACCGGACAACGCGACGGCGCCCGCCATGCCGACCGACCTGCACGCCATGGAGAAGCTGCACATCCTCACCGTGCTCGACTCGGTGCAGGGCGACAAGACACGCGCCGCGCAATTGCTGGGCGTCTCCAGACGAACACTCGAGCGCCGAGTGGCGGAGTGGAGCACTTTGTGAAGGCACCCCCGCCGCGCTTCGCGCGACCCCCTCAAGGGGGCGATGCCTGCGGCCCGGCAAAGCCGGTTCCGCGGCATCTCTGGACTGGGTCACGCCGCCTCCAATGACGGTCTGGCGTACCCCCAACTGGCTGGCCGGCTCGGTCCGCAACAAGCTGCTGGCCATGGCCTTGCTGCCGCTGCTGGTGGCGTTTCCGCTCATGGCGCTGGTGCTGGTGCTGTGGGGCAACGCGGCCTACGATCGCTTGCTGATCACCAAGGTGCGCAGCGACCTCGCGGTGGCGCACGGCTACTTCGAGCAGGTGTTGAGCGAGGTGGGCTCGGGCACGCTGGGCGTGGCCGGCTCGCAAGCGCTTTACGCCGCGCTTGCGCCCACCAACAGCGACCGCAATGCTCTGAACGAACAGCTTGCCCTGGCGCGCGAGCGGCTCGGCCTCGACTTCCTGCTGCTCTACAACGCACAAGGCCAGGCGCTGGCGCGCGCCGTGCCCACGGGACTCAGCCGCGCCGACGCCACTTCACACATCCCTCCCATGCCTGCTGCGCTCGGCACAGCCGTGCAGCCTGGCCGCACCAGCGCGCAGGCCCGGCTGCTGCTGCTCGAACCGGAAGCCCTCGACGCATTCGCACCCCACCTGTCGCCGCGCCTGCGCATACCTCTGGTGGCCACGCGCAACGCCGCCCCCGCCACGCGCGAGGCCGAGCATCGCGCCATGGTGATGCTGTCCACCCACCCCGTGCTCGATGCCAAGGGTCGGACCATCGCGGTGCTCGCGGGCGGCCTGCTGCTCAACCAGAACCTCGACTTCATCGACCACATCAACCGCATCGTCTACCCCGAGGGTGCCCTGCCCTTCGGCAGCCAGGGCACGGCCACGCTGTTCATGGACGATGTGCGCATCACCACCAACGTGCGCCTGTTCCAGGACCAGCGCGCCATCGGCACCCGCGTGTCGCAAGCGGTGCGCGACGCGGTGCTGGGCCGCGGCAACACCTGGCTGGACCGCGCCTTTGTGGTGAACGACTGGTACGTGTCGGCCTACGAGCCGCTGCAGGACGCCACCGGCGCGCGCATCGGCATGCTCTACGTGGGCTTCACCGAAGCGCCGTTTCGGCTGGTTCGCTACGCCATGATGGCGGCGCTCGGTCTCATCTTCCTGCTGGTCACCTTGCTGTCGGCCGTGCTCTCGATCCGCTGGGCGCGCAGCATCTTCCAGCCGGTGCAGCGCATGAACCGCACCATGCAGCTGGTGGAAGAAGGCCACAGCACCTCGCGTGTGGGTGAGCTTGAGGCGCGCGACGAACTCGGCGCGCTGGCCGGCCACCTCGACGAACTGCTGGACGTGATCGACGACAAGACCGCCGCGCTGCAGCGCTGGGGCGAAGAGCTCGACCACAAAGTGGCCGAAAGAACGCAAGAGCTGGAGGCGAGCAACGCTTCGCTGCAGATGGCCCAGCTGCAACTGGTCAAAAGCGAAAAGCTCGCGGCCATCGGCCAGCTCACGGCCAGCATCGCGCACGAGATCAACAACCCGATCGCGGTGATGCAGGGCAACCTCGACCTGATGCGCGAGACCCTGGGCACGCACGCGCAGCCGGTGCGCGGCGAGCTGCAGCTGCTGGACGAACAGGTGGAGCGCATGCGTCTGATCGTCACGCAGTTGCTGCAGTACGCACGGCCCACCGAGTACGCGGGTTATGTGGAGTCGCTGGACCTCAACCGCACGGTCAACGACTGCCTGGTGCTGGTGGGGCATCTGATGTCGCAGACGCAGATCGAGGTTCGGCGCGAGCTGCGAAGCACACGCCGCGTGGGCTGCAACCGGCAGGAGCTGCAGCAGGTGATCATCAACCTGTTGATCAACGCGATCCAGGCCATGCCGCAAGGCGGCGTGTTGCGGCTGGTGACGCAGGACTGGGTGCCCGAGGGTCCGCATGGCGTGCACGCGGGCGGCGCGCTCTTGCGCGTGGAAGACGCCGGGCACGGTCTGAGCGCTGAAGCGCAAGAGCGTTTGTTCCGTCCGTTCTTCACGACGAAGAACGACGGCAATGGCCTGGGCCTGTGGATCAGCCAGGGCCTGGTGGAGCGCTACGGCGGCAGCATCTCGGCGACCAACCGGCTGGACGGCAGCGGCGCGGTGTTCACCGTGCAACTGCTGACGGACCCTCAGGCGCCATCGGCCACGGCGACCAACGACGGGCGGCCAGGCGGCCTCTGAACCGGGGCACAAATACTGCCGGGGGGTTATAGGCAGCGCCGGGGGCATGGGCTGCAATCACTGGGTCTTTCAGCCCATGTGGAAACCCGACGTGACCACCTTTCTTCACCTCTCGCGCTGCCTGCGCGTCCTCCCGCTGCCGCCCCTGTTGTTTGCCGCCTTCACGCTCACAGGCTGCGGCGGCGGTGATGGCGACAGCAGCACGCCCCCACCCACGCCGGTCCTGAACGTGGCCATGCAGGACATCAAGACCCTGCGGTTCAGCTGGACCGTCACCGACCAGGCGACCAGCTACCGGCTGTTCGTGCAAACCGATGCGTCGGCGGCGCGCGAGCCTGTGGCCACGCTGTCTGCCAACTCCACGCAGCACGACCTCAACGTCTTCCTGCCCGATCAGGTCAACGCCCGCTACATCCTGCAGGCCTGCAATGCTGCCGGCTGCATCGACGCGGCCACCGCGGATATCCAGACCGCCCTGTTGAACAGCGCCGTGGGGCATTTCCAGGGGACGGCCGTCGGGGACGAGATGGGCATCGCTGTGGCCTTGTCCGCCAACGGCGGCACCCTGGCGGTGGGGGCGCCCGGCGATGACCAGCAGGTCACCGACAGCGGGGCGGTGTACCTGTTCAACCGCAGCCCCACGGGATGGGTGGCGCAGGCGATGGTGAAGGCTCCCACGCCCGCCACGGACGACCGCTTCGGCGTGGCACTGGCCTTGTCGTCCGACGGTCAACGGCTGGTGGTGGGTGCCAGTGGCCACGCCAACGGGAGAGGCGCTGTCCACAGCTTCGACTTCATGGGGGGCCAGTGGGTCCAGACGTGGTTCCAGGTCGATCCATTTCCCTGGACCGTGCTGGACCATCCGCGCCGCTTCGGAGGCGCCCTGGCCCTGTCCGCCGATGGCAACACCCTGGTCGTGGGTCGGGTGGACGGTGACTACACCGCGCTGGTCTTCGGGCGCGACAGCGGCCAGTGGACCTCACAAGCCGCCTTTCCGGCCAGCGGGGCGTTCGACGGGTTCTCATACGCCCTCTCAGGCGATGGCAACACCCTGGTGATCGGACGACCGAGCGCCGACACCGGTGTCGGCACCTCGGGCGCGGTCGATGTCCATGAGCGCACGCTGGGGGTCTGGCAGTCGTCCACAACGCAGCTGATGGCTTCCAACGCCGAAGATGGCGACAACTTTGGCTGGTCGGTGGCCATCTCGGGCGATGGACAGACCATCGCCGTCGGCGCACCTCTGGAAGACGGTGAGAGCTCCGGCGTGAACGGCCCGGACGGGGCAGGAAGCCCCAGGAGCGGCGCCGCCTATGTCTTTGCGCGCAATGGCGGTGCATGGCAACAGCAGGCCTACGTCAAGGCCTCCAACACCGGGCCTGCCGACTGGTTCGGCCATTCGGTGGCGCTCTCCAACGATGGCAGCACACTGGCCGTCACGGCAGCGGACGAAGACAGTTCGGCCCCGGGTCTGGACGGGGTTCAAGGCGACGACAGCATTTCCACTGCCGGCGCCTCCTACGTGTTCCGGCGCCAGGCCGGCGCCTGGCAGCAGAGCCGCTACGTCAAGGCATCCAGCCCCGCCGGATCCGCCCGGTTCGGTGAGAGCATGGCGCTGTCGCTGGATGGCCAGTCGATGGCGGTGGGTGCGGTCAACGACCACCGTCCGGCCAGCGGCATCGGAGACGGCACCGGCGCCGTTTACCTCTACTGACCGGCCGTGGACCGCTGGCTCAGGCCAGCATGTCGAAGCCTTGCGCCTCCACACCCACGAACGCGCGGGTGAACGCCGACAAGGTGGCGTAGAAGCGGGCCTTGGGGTGCGCAGCGATGTCGTCGCACATGCGCGTCACCCAGGGCTGCAGGTGGGTGGTGAAGAACTTCTGCTGCTGCGTGAGGTTGGCCACTTCCACATCGTCACCCGCGATCAGGTAGCGCATCACTTCGCAGAGGTAGGCCACGTGGTCTTCGGTTTCGGACATGGTGTCGTCGCGGCCGAGACCCAGGGCAGCCAGGTCGGTGCGCAGCGCGGCCAGGGGCTTCTCGTTCAGAAAACCGCTCAGGTAGTGCGATCCGAAGAGATAGATCTCTGGCTTGCCCACGCCGCCAAAGAGCGCGTTGTACTCGGCGGTCAAGTCCGCGTCGTCCATCTCGCGCGCAGCGGCCACCACATCGCGCCACGGCTCTTCCAGAAACCCCCCGGCAGCGGGTGCTTCGGTCACGGCCACGCGCAGCTGGGCCAGCAGCTCGCTGGCGGGTGGTGCGTAGTACAGCGCGGCCAGGAGGCCGTACACCTCGGCGCGGGCAGTTTCTTCGTCCAGGGCGGACGTGATCGGAATGCTGTTGTTCATGGCATCAATGGTTTCACAGGTCGGTGATGCGGGTCTCGCCCGGATTGGAGTACAGGTCCACCACGCGGCAGTCGCCGCACATCTTCAGGCGCTCCAGCGCTTCGCCCTGGAACATGGCGTGCCCCGAGAGTTTGCCCAGCATCACCTCGATGCCCTTGAGCGTGCCGAAGGGTTTGGCGCAACGGATGCAGTGGTAGGGCTGCGCCTCGTTGAGCACGCGCAACTGCTTGCGCTGCTCGCCGATCAACAGGCGCGGTTGCAGCGTGATGGCGTCTTCCGGGCACGTGCTGGCGCACAGGCCGCATTGCACGCAGTTCTTCTCGATGAAACGCAATTGCGGGCGCTCGGTGTTGTCCTGCAAGGCGCTGGCCGGGCAGGCGCTCACGCAGCTCAGGCACAGCGTGCAGGTGTCCTTGTTGACGTTGATGGTGCCCAGCAACGATGCGCCGGGCAGCGCGATGGCTTCCATGGCCGGGCGTTGGGCGGCGCTGTCCTGCAGCAGGTGGTCGATGGCGAGTTCCACCGTGGCGCGTTTCTCGGCCTGGATGGCAAACGTGGCGCGGCGCTTGACCGTCTGCGCAGGCGCGATGACCAGGGCGGCGTCGAGCGCCTGCACGTCGTTGGCTTCAATCAGGCGGAAGTGGTGCCCGCTGTAGCCCAGACCCAGCACCAGGGCTTGCGCCACGGCCATCTGCTCGCGCACCGCCTCGCGGTACTGCGGCGCTTCTTCGCCGGTCATGAGCACCCAGACCTGCGAGGCGCCGTAGGCAAAGGCCGAGAGCCACACGTCGAGGCCGATGGATGCCGTGTGCCACAGGGGCATCGGGATCACGCGCGCGGGCACGCCGCGAAACGCCTTGTTCATCGACGCCACGCGGCCGAGTTCGTTGACCAGCGCCGAGCCGGCTTCCTGGCTGTGCAACAGCAGCGCGGCGTTCTGGCCACCCGCCTTGGCGTAGGTGGCCAGCAGGGTGCGCAGCTTGACGCCCTGCTCGCTGGCGCGCGGATACGCATACGACAGCGCACCGGTGGGACACACGGTGGTGCAGGCGCCGCAGCCCACGCAGAGGTTGGGGTTGACGACGATCTGGTTGCGCTTGATCTCGCTGCTGATGGCCAGCGCGGAACAGACTTCCACGCAGGCGTTGCAGCCCACGGTTTCGTTGCGGCCGTGCGCGCAGAGTTTCTGTTTGTAGGTGAAGAACTTGGGCTTCTCGAACTCGCCCACCAGTTCGCGCAGTTTGAGCACCGTGGCCATGCCGGCGGCGTTGTCGATGCCGGAAGCCAGATGGAAATAGCCTTGGGGATGGGCGTGCTGTGAGAACGCGGGCAAGGTCCGCAGGTCCAGCACCATGTCGAATGTTTCGCTGTGCTCCTGGGCGTCGCGCTGGAAGTTGATGGCGCCCACCGCGTCGCAGGCCTTCACGCAGGCGCGGTGGCTCTTGCACTTGTCCATGTCGATCTGGTAGTCCAGACCAATGGCACCCTCGGGGCAGACGGCCACGCACGCGTTGCAACGCGTGCAGAGGTCCAGGTCGATCGGGTTGTTCGTGGTCCAGGCGACCGTGAACGCGCCGAGCCAGCCGCGCACTTCACCGACGGTGCCCGCCATCACCGGGTAGCGGCGCGTCTGCATGCCGGTTCCGCCGGTGGACATCAGGCTGACCTCCAGCGTGTCGGACACGAGGTCTGCCACGCGCTCGGCGTCTTGCAACGCGCCGATGATCAGCAGGCGACCCGCGCTCTTGTACGTGACCGTGGGCACCGGTTCGGCGTCGGGCAGGCGGGCGGCGGCCAGCAGCGCGGCCATCTTGGGCGTGGCGTCCTGGCCCTCGCGGCCCCAGCCGCCGGTTTCGCGGATGTTGACGAACTTGATGGGCCGCACGTCCAGCGACACCGCGCCCTCGGTCTGTTCGGAGAGTTCGGTGAAGAGGCGGCTTTCCTGGGTGCAGGCCACCACCAGGTCCTCGTTGCTGCGCGCCGCACGCTGGAAGGCGGGGGCGTCGCGGCGGCACAGCGTGGTGTGCAGGGTCAGGTCTTCATCCAGGGCCTCGCCCAGAACCTTGGGGTTCAGGAGCATGGTCTGGTTGCAATTGCAGATCAGCGTGGTCATCGTGGGGGTCCGGTGTCTCGGGGACGGTGGTGTCGTTGTTGTCGTCGGGCAAGGCTTCTTCGGCCTCTGGCGCGGCCTGGGCCACCTCTGAGGGCAACTCCGCGGGTTCTTCGAGTGGCTCTGTGCTCACGGTGGCGGCCGGCTTCACTTCGTTCGGGTCGTCCACCAGTTTGAGGAACTGCGCACCCACCATCTTGGCCATGTCGGCCATCGACAGCGGGCTGGGCTGGGAGTAGTCATCGATGTAGATGTCCAGCCCGTCCATGATGTTGTAGTGCGGGTCGGTGAAGAGCTTCTTCACCGCGGCGTTGCGCACATCGGGCGACACGCTGCGCGCCACGAAGGCCGAGTAGTCGGACTCGGGCGTGAGGCGGGCGACGTCATCGAGCGTGAGGGCGGGGGGCGCCTCGGGCGGCTCAGCCACCACGGGTGCCGGGGGAACCATCGGGGCAGCCACGGCGGCGGGCGCGATCACCGCAACCGGCGGCGGAGGCTCGGGTGGCAGCGGCTCACCGGTGCGCACCTGCACCTTGCGGCGCGACCAGCGCGAGAAAAAGTTGTCGTCGTCGTTCGTGGCCATGGTCACTGTCCAGGCGCCTGGCCACCACCGCGCTGCTTGTCGGTGCTGATGCGCACGGGCTGGCCGAAGCGGTCGGTCAGCGGCTGGAAACTCTGCGGGCGCTGGCGGCGCTTGGGTTCGGGCTGGTAGGTGGCGTCCACGAAGCCGCGCAACCAGTCCACCACCTCGGGCGCGGCGGGCACCTGGTCCACGCGCTCCTGCGCGTCGAGCCAGCGGCCGGCGTCGTGGTAGCTGAGCGTCACGATTTGCGGCACGGCCATGGGCTCGCCATCGAGCAGACGGGCTTCGTCGGCACGCCAGAACACCCAGAAGCACGGGTTCGGGCTGTTGAGGTTGAGGAAATAGCCTTCGGCGTCGTCGCGAAACAGCATCACGCGAAAGCGCGGGAACAGCCAGTGGGTGGTGGTGTCGGCTTCACCGCTGACCGCGTCCACAGGCTCCACCGCCTGCGGCTCGTGGTCGTGCTCCACCCCTTCGGCCTCGGTCTCGTCCGGGCTGCCGCGCAGCAACACGTCGGCCAGCACCCAGCGAAAGGGCTGCCAGCGGCTCATGGGGCCACTCACCGGCTCGCGCCGCATCACCACATCGACCTCGATGGCGGGTCGGCTGCGGGTGGGGGCTGGGGGATGGGGGTTGTTCATACGAAGGCAGCAATGTACGGCATCCCGCCTTCGCACGGGACGTGTGTACCCGCTTCACCACGCACGGTTTGCAGCTATGGCAGACCAATCCCTGCCTCGGCGCACCCCGAGGTAAGTCAATAGGTCTCCAAGTGCAGCCGACCTTCGCGTTTGAGCGCTGCGCCGATGGTGTCCCAGTTCAGGCCGGCACCCTGGGCCACATCGCGCAAGGCCAGCACCACGCCCTCTTCCATGCTCTTCAACCCACACACATAGAAGTACGTGTTCGGGTCCTGCAGCAGCACAGCCAGGTCGGCGGCACGCTCGCGCATGGCGTCCTGCACATAACGCTTGGGCGCGCCCGGCGTGCGGCTGAACGCGAAGTTGGTGTCGATGAAGTCCTTGGGCAGGTTCTGCAGCGGTCCGAAGTACGGCAGCTCTTCCTGCGAGCGCGCACCGAAGAACAGCATCAATTTGCCGCCTTCGAACTTGCCCGATGCCCGAAGTCGCCGACGCCACTCGGTCATGGCGCGCATGGGCGCGCTGCCGGTGCCGGTGCAGATCATCACGATGCTAGACCTGGGGTGGTTGGGCATGAGGAAACTGGCGCCGAACGGCCCGATCACCTCGACCTTGTCACCCACCTGGAGGTCACACATGAAGTTGCTGGCCACGCCGCGCACCGGTTCACCGTCGTGGTCTTGCAGCACACGCTTGATGGTCAGCGACAGGTTGTTGTAGCCCGGGCGCTCGCCGTTGCGCGGGCTGGCGATCGAATACTGGCGTGCGTGGTGCGTGCGGCCGATGTCATCGACGCCGGGCGGCACCACACCGATGCTCTGGCCTTCCAGCACCGGGAACGGCATGGCGCCGAAATCCAGCACGATGTGGTGCGTGTCGTAGTCGCTGCCGGCGGTTTTGCCGACCTCGGTGACACGCACGTTGCCGACCACTGTGGCGGTGACCGTCTTCTGCGCGGCCTTGGGGCCGTAGAGGTTGGTGTACGCATGTGCGGCCGACCACGGCGGCAAGGTCGAGCCGAAGGCCGACGAATTGAAGAGCTCCGCACCGCTCGGGTCCTTGGCCACGGCCGGCGCGGCGGCGGGTGCGCGCGCCACGGCCACATCGGCGCCCGCATCGGTCAGGCCCTCCAGCTCTTCCGGCGGCAGCTCGGCGGGCAGCTCGTTCCAGGTGAGCTGCTCTTCGGGCGTGTACGCACGCACCAGCGGCATGGTTCGCCAGTTGTCGATGGAACCGGTGGGGCACGGCGAGATGCAGTCCATGCACAGGTTGCACTTCGCGGCATCGACCACGTAGTTGACGTTGTCGTGCGTGATCGCCTGCACCGGGCAGATCGCTTCACACGTGTTGCAGCGAATGCAGATTTCGGGGTCGATCAGGTGCTGTTTGATGACAGCAAGTTCGGCTGGGGCGTTCATGGGTGTCTCCTGGAGCCCTCCCCCTCGGGGGGAGGGTTGGGTGGGGGCCTGCGGAGTCTCGCAGAAGTTGCGCCGCCCCATCCCTGCCTTCCCCCAGAGGGGGAAGGTGCAAATCCATCAGTTGAAACGAACGTATTCGAAGTCAACCGGCTGGCGGTTGATACCCATCACCGGCGGTGCGATCCAGCCGGCGAACTTGCCCGGATCGACCACTCGGCCCATGAGCGACGCCACGAACGCGAAGTCACCCGGCGTCGGCAGCCACTCGTCCTTGCGGGCGGCCCATTCGGCCTCGTTGATCACCTTGCCTTCGGGCGTGGTCTTCACGCCGGCCAGCGCGCCGATCTGGCGGTTGAAAGCCTTGTGCGGCGCCACCAGGCGGTTCGGGATGCCGGCTTTCTCCAGCACACGGTTCCAGCGGCCCACACCGGCCACCGAATCTCGGATGTAGTCGTCGCGCAGCACTTCGTTGAGCGCGTTGAGCATGGGCACATCCTTCTCGACGATCTGGCCGTTGTGCACTTCCAGCACCTTGTAGGTCTGGCCCTTGAGCACGTGGTCGTCGCCGCGTTTGCCTTCTTCAAAGCGGCCCTTCAGACCCGAGCTGTAAAAGATGGCGGCGTTGCTCGACTGGTCGGCGCCGAACAGGTCGATGGTCACGCTGTAGTGGAAGTTCAAATAGCGCTGGATGGTGCCGATGTCGATGCAACCGGCTGCGCGGATCAGCGCCGGATCGTCGGTCTTGAGTTCGTTCATCACCTGCGCGGTGCGGGTCAACACGCGCGAGATGCCGCTCTCGCCCACGAACATGTGGTGCGCCTCTTCGGTCAGCATGAACTTGGTCGTGCGGGCCAGCGGATCGAACGCACTCTCGGCCAGGGCAGACAACTGGAACTTGCCGTCGCGGTCGGTGAAGTAGGTGAACATGAAGAAGGCCAGCCAGTCGGGCGTCTTCTCGTTGAACGCACCCAGGATGCGTGGGTTGTCCGCATCGCCCGAGGTGCGCTGCAGCAGCGCGTCGGCTTCTTCGCGGCCATCGCGGCCAAAGTGCTTGTGCAGCAGGTAGACCATGGCCCAGAGGTGGCGGCCTTCTTCCACGTTGATCTGGAACAGGTTGCGCAGGTCGTACATGCTGGGCGCGGTCAGGCCCAGGTGGCGCTGCTGCTCCACCGACGCCGGCTCGGTGTCGCCTTGCGTGACGATGATGCGGCGCAGGTTGGCGCGGTGTTCACCGGGCACGTCCTGCCAGGCCTTCTCGCCCTTGTGGTCGCCGAAGTGGATCTCGCGCTCGGCGTCGCCCGGGTTCAGGAAGATGCCCCAGCGGTAGTCGCGCATCTTCACGTGGCCGAACTGGGCCCAGCCCTGCGGGTCCACGCTCACGGCCGTGCGCAGGTACACCTCGTGGTCGGTCGAACCTTCGGGGCCGACGTCGTCCCACCAGTTGATGAAGTTGGGCTGCCAACCTTCGAGCGCACGCTGCAGGGTGCGGTCTTCGCTCAGGTTGACGTTGTTCGGGATCTTGTCGCTGTAGTTGATGCTGGACATGGCTGTCTCTCCAATGGGCAGTTCAACGGTGGAGTCTGTTGCGGTTGCTGCGGGCTCCACCGGGATACCCACCGCACAACGTTGTGGAAAGCGTGTTTCGCGACCTTAGACGCGGTTGAAATCAAAAGCGGCCTTGTCGCCTTTTCCGTAAACCTTCAAGGCACCCTTTTCGCCCACGGCGTTGGGGCGGATGAAGATCCAGTTCTGCCAGGCGGTGAGCCGGCCGAAGATGCGCGTGGCCATGTTTTCCTTCTGCGCAAAACGCAGGTTGGCTTCCAGGCCGGTGAGTGCGTCGGGCGACATGGAGGCACGCTCCTCCAACGCCATGCGCACTTCGTCGTCCCAGTCGATGTCGTCGGGTGCGGCCGTGACCAGACCCAGCGCCAGCGCGGCGTCGGCGTCCAGCGCCTGGCCGATGGCGGCCTCTGCGGCGGCCATCGGGCCGGCTTCTTCATAAAAGCGGCGCTGCAGGCGCGACTGGTCGTTGACCATAGGCAGCACGCCGAAGTTGAAACCGTCGAGCTGCAGCTTGGGCGCCTTGTCGGCGTCGTCGGGCAGGGCCAGCATGTAGGCGCGGTCGGCGCAGAAGGCCAGCTCGGCAAAACAACCCACGAAGCAGGAGCCGGACTCGATGAGCGCGAACAGGCTGCGCGAGGACACATCCAGCCGGGCGAAGGTGCGGCGCATCAGGCCGAGCGTCTCGCGCACCAGCCAGTGGTCCTTGTGTGCCAGCATCACGGCGTCGTTCGCCAGCACGGCGGCGGCATCACCTTCGGTCTTGAGCAACCAGGTGCCGATGTCGAGTTCGTTGGTGCGCAGGCACAGGATGGCGTCGTCGAGTTCGCGCGTCATCTGCAGCGGCCACCAGGCGGCGCCCGCGGCTTCGATCGCGGCGATGTCTTGCGGCTGTGCGCCGGTGGGCGCTTTCAGCGTGATGGTGGCGCTGCGTTTGGCGCGGTCGATGGCCACATTGACAAACGCGTAACCCAGGCCGTTGGCGCTGTCGGTGCGCGCGATGCGCGGCAGGGCCACGCCCTTGCCGGTGGCCGGGCGGTCGCTCTGCGCGGCCAGCGCGGCAGCGCGCTCGCTCACGTGGGCAGCGAACTGCTGCGGCTTGGCGATGGAGTCCACCAGGCGCCAGTCGACCGCCTTCTGGCCGCGCACGCCCTCGCTGGTGGTGCAGAAGATGTCGGCCAGGTCGTGGCGCACATGACGCTTGTCGGTCACGCGGGTCAAGCCGCCGGTGCCGGGCAAGACGCCGAGCAAAGGCACTTCGGGCAGCGACACAGCCGAAGAGCGATCGTCGACCAGCACGATCTCGTCACACGCCAGGGCCAGTTCGTAGCCGCCACCGGCGCAGGCGCCGTTGAGCGCGGCCACGAACTTCAGGCCGCTGTGTTTGGAGGAGTCTTCAATGCCGTTGCGCGTCTCGTTGGTGAACTTGCAGAAGTTCACTTTCCAGGCGTGGCTGGACACGCCCAGCATGAAGATGTTGGCGCCGGAGCAGAACACCCGGTCCTTGGCACTGGTGACCACCACGGTGCGCACCTCGGGGTGCTCGAAGCGCACGCGGTTGAGCGCGTCGTGCAGCTCGATGTCCACACCCAGGTCGTAGCTGTTGAGCTTGAGCTTGTAGCCAGGGCGGATGCCGGCGTCTTCATTGATGTCGATGGACAGCGTGGCTACCGCACCGTCGAACGACAGTTTCCAGTGGCGATACTGGCCGGGGTCGGTGCGGTAGTCGACGGTGGTGGGTGCGGTGCTGGTGGCGGGTGCTGCTGCAACGGGCGCGGTGGCGATGGCGGTGTCACTCATGGGTTTGTCTCCTCGGGGCTGCAGGGAGGCCCCGACAAACCGGCATTCAAATGCCGGCGGGAGCCCAACGAGGTGAATAATAATTCACAATGCCAAAACAGTCAATGCACTTTTATGCATGTTTTGTAACCAGGCCCAACTGCTCACGAACCTGGCTTCGCAGCGCTTGGAAGGCATCGTCCAGGCTGTAGGCGCTGGTGTTGAAGCTCATGTCGGCTTTGGAATAGAAGGCCGAGCGCCCGGCCAGGATGCGCTTCAAATCCTCCATGGCTTCGCGGCTGGCCGCCATGGGACGCATGTCGCCCTGCGCGGCCACGCGTCCCATGTGGTCGGCCGGGTCGGCCTGCAGCCACACCGTGGTGCAGTGGGAGAGCAGGAGGTTGAAATTGGCGGCGTCGGACACCAGTCCGCCCGGCGTGGCGATGACCACCTCGGGGTAGATCTGGATCGCCTCTTCGAGCGCACGGCGCTCGTAGCGGCGGTAGGCCGGGGTACCGTAGAGCGAATGGATTTCGTTGATGCTGCAGCCGGCGAACTTCTCGATCTCGCGGCTGAGCTCGATGAACGCAAATCCGAGGTCGTCGGCCAGGCGCTGGCCCAGCGTGGATTTGCCCGCGCCGCGCAGGCCGATCAGGGCGATGCGCGAGCTGCGGCCGGGGTCGCCACCGGGCGCCGCACCGCCGCCCAGCAGCCCGCCGATGGCCACGCGCACGCGCCGCAAATCGGCCTCGCCCCGGCCTTCCAGCAGCTCACGGATCAACAGCCATTCGGGTGAGCTCGTGCTCACATCACCCAGCAATTCGGCGAGCGAACAATGCAGCGCCTGCGCCACTTGCAAGAGCACCAATATGGAAGCGTTGCCGGTGCCGTATTCGAGGTTGGCCAGATGCCGTTCGGACACGTCGGCCGCCACGGCCACGGCCTTGCGCGTCATGCCGCGGCGCGAGCGCAGGGTGCGCACGCGCTCGCCGAGCGCCACGAGAAAGGGGTTTCGAGCTTCCTCGTCCACGGGAGCGAGGTCAGCGGGCCGTGCGGCGGCCATCAAGCCGGGATCGGCAGCATCCATGGTGTGCCTGAACTTTCAAACGGTTTCATCGGGCTCGGGAAAAACCCGCCGGGGGCTTGCCAAGCGCGGCAACATGCACTTTAATGCACATCTCGGCGCACGCAAGATAGTGCATTTATAGCGCCATTCTCCACCCGCGAACAGCCCCGGCCGCTCGACCACCCGAATTCACCACCATGACCACCACTTCCCTGCTCCCCAACCACCTCGGCGGCCAATGGGTCACCGGCACCGGCGCGGGGACACCGCTTTTCGACCCGGTGCTCGGCACCGAACTGGCGCGCGTGAGCAGCGCTGGTCTGGACCTGGCCGCCGGGTTTGACTTTGCCCGCGAACAGGGCGGCGCCGCCTTGCGGGCCCTGAGCTACGCTGAGCGCGCCGGTCTGCTGGGCGCCATCGTCAAGGTGCTGCAAGCCAACCGCGACGCCTACTACGAGATCGCGACGGCCAACTGCGGCACCACCACCAAGGACTCGGCGGTGGACATCGACGGCGGCATCTTCACCCTGGGCTATTACGCCAAGCAGGGCGAGGCTTTGGGCGATGCGCATGCGCTGCTCGATGGCGAACGCATCCGCATGGGCAAGGACCCGGTGTTCCAGACCCAGCACATCCTGAGCCCCACGCGCGGTGTGGCGCTGTTCATCAACGCCTTCAACTTCCCGAGCTGGGGCCTGTGGGAGAAGGCAGCACCCGCGCTGCTCTCGGGCGTGCCGGTGATCGTCAAACCCGCCACCGCCACCGCCTGGCTCACGCAGCGCATGGTCAAGGACGTGATCGACGCGGGCATCCTGCCGCCCGGCGCGCTCTCGGTGGTCTGCGGTTCGTCCGCCGGCCTGATGGACCAGCTGCAGCCCTTCGACGTGGTCTCCTTCACCGGCTCTGCCGAAACGGCACGCATCATCCGCAGCCACCCGGCCGTGGCCTCCGCTTCAGTGCGCTGCAACATCGAAGCCGACAGCCTCAACAGTGCCCTGCTCGACCCAGGCGCCACCCCCGACAGCGAAGCTTTCGGCCTGCTGGTGAGCGAGGTCGTGCGCGAGATGACGGTGAAGAGCGGCCAGAAGTGCACCGCCATCCGCCGCGTGTTCGTGCCGCGCGCGCTGTACGACGCAGTGGCCCGGGCGATCGGCGCCAAGCTCGTCAAAACCAGCGTGGGCAACCCGCGCAACGAGTCCGTGCGCATGGGCTCGCTGGTGAGCCAGGAGCAGAAAGCCGGGGTGATCGAAGGCATCGCCCGACTGCGCACCGAGGCCGAGGTGCTGTTCGACGGCGGCAGCGCCGCATGGGTGGACGCCGACGCCTCCTCCGCCTGCGTGGCGCCGGTGCTGCTGGGCTCGCGCGAACCCTCCAAGGCAAAAGTGCTGCACGAGGTGGAAGTGTTCGGCCCGGTGGCCACGCTCATGGCGTATGACCGCATTGAAGAGGCCTACGAGCTGATCCGCCGCGGCGAAGGTTCGCTGGTGTGTTCGGTCTACAGCGCCGATCCGGCCTTCATCGCCGCGGCCGCGCTCGAACTCGGTTCGGCCCACGGCCGCGTGCACGCCATCTCGCCCGACGTGGCGGCCAGCCAGAGCGGCCACGGCAACGTGATGCCCATGTCGCTGCACGGCGGCCCGGGCCGCGCGGGCGGCGGCGAAGAACTCGGCGGCCTGCGCGCGCTGGGCTTCTACCACCGCCGCAGCGCGGTGCAGGCCAGCAGCGCCGCGCTGGACGTGCTCGCCGCCTCGGCGGTAGCCTTGAAATACTGATAACCCGAACCCCGCAGAGGAGACAAACCCATGACGACCACCGCCCCACCCGAGCGCTTCAACTTCGCGCGCCACCTGCTCGCGCTCAACACCGGGCGCGCGGCGAAGACCGCCCTGATCGACGACCAGGGCACGCTGAGCTACGGCGAACTCGCCGACCAGGTGCAGCGCTTTGCTGGTGCGCTCAGCGCGCTGGGCCTGCGCCGCGAAGAGCGCGTGCTGCTGCTCATGCACGACTGCAGCGACTGGGTGGTGGCCTTCCTCGGCGCGCTGCACGCCGGCGTGGTGCCGGTGGCGGTGAACACCCTGCTGACCGCGCAGGACTACGCCTACATGCTGACCAACAGCCGCGCACAGGCGGCCATCGTGTCGGCCGCTCTGCTGCCCACCCTGCAGACCGCGCTGGATCTGCAACCCACGGAGGTGAGGCACCTGGTCGTCTCGCGCGCCACCGAGCCCCTGCCCCCAGGTGCGCACGATTTCGCTGCGATCGTTGCAGGCAGTCAACCCACCGCAGCGGCCGACACGCACGGCGACGAACCCGCCTTCTGGCTGTTTTCCAGCGGCTCCACCGGTGCACCCAAAGGCACGGTGCACACCCAGGCCAACCTGTACTGGACGGCCGAGCTCTACGGCAAGGCCGTGCTGGGCTTGCGCGAGAGCGACGTGGTGTTTTCCGCCGCCAAGCTGTTCTTTGCCTACGGCCTGGGCAACGCCCTGAGCTTCCCGCTGAGCGTGGGCGCCAGCGTGGTGCTGATGGCCGAGCGGCCCACGCCACAGGCCTGTTTCAAACGTTTCACACAAGACAGGCCCACGGTTTTCTACGGCGCGCCCACCGGCTACGGCGGCATGCTCGCCAGCCCCGACCTGCCCAGGAAAAGCGACGTGGCGCTGCGCCTGTGTTCGTCGGCCGGTGAAGCGCTGCCGCAAGACATTGGCCAGCGCTGGACCGACCATTTCGGCGTGGAAATCATCGACGGCATCGGCTCCACCGAGATGCTGCACGTGTTCCTCTCCAACCGCCCGGGCGACGTGCGCTACGGCACCACCGGCAAGCCGGTGCCGGGCTACGAGATCGAGCTGCGCGGCGAGGACGGCCAGCCCGTGCCCGACGGCGAGATCGGTGACCTCTACATCAAGGGCCCGAGCGCCGCGCTGATGTACTGGAACAACCGCGCCAAGACCCGCGACACCTTCCAGGGCGGCTGGACCAAGGCCGGTGACAAGTACACGCGGGATGCCGAGGGCTACTGCACCTACGCCGGGCGCAACGACGACATGCTCAAGGTCAGCGGCATCTACGTGAGCCCGTTCGAGGTGGAAGCCACGCTGGTGCAGCACCCCGCGGTGCTGGAGGCTGCCGTCATTGGCAAGACGGACGCCGACGGTCTGACCAAGACCAAGGCTTTCGTGGTGCTCAAGAATGGCGTGCAGGCCACCGAAGCCGAGCTGCAAGCCTTCGTGAAGGAAAAGCTCGCTCCCTACAAGTACCCGCGCTTCATCGAGTTCCTGCCCGAGCTGCCCAAAACCGCCACCGGCAAGATCCAGCGTTTCCGGCTGCGCGAACGGGAAGCCCCCGAGGCCTGATGCCCGCCACCCCGATCAGCCGACTTCCAGGCTGGTCAGGCCGTACAGGCGCGAGAACGCCAGTTGCGGCGCCGGACCGCGGTACATGCGGGCGGTCGGAAAGGTGGCCTGCATGCCCTGGCGCAACGCCAGCTGGGTGGCCGCGGCGTTGCAATCGGGCACATCCATGAAAACCTTGTCCGTGGCGGGCACCCGGGCGCACAGCGCCTCGAACAGGGCCTCGGCAATGGCGGGCGTGTCGGCGCACAACGGGGCCAGCTTGTGGCCATCCACACAGGCCCGGATGACGCCGTAACCCCTGAGCTCACCGTCTTGCCACCACCCGAGTGCATGGCTCTGCGGCATCTGCACCCAGGCCCGCAGAAACGCCAGGCGCGGCTCGGGATGAAAGGCCCGCTCGTAAGCGGCCAGCGCTTCAAATCGAATGTCCGACAGCGGCACCACGTGCGGAACGGTCGCAGCTGCCGCCGAACGACCCGCGCCTTGGTAGCGCACGTTGTACCAGGCGAGTTCAAAGCCGGCACCGCGGTAGTTGTGCTGCTGCGTCACCACGCCATCCAGCCCTACGACGCAGCCGCGCACATGCTCCAGCGAAGCACCCCAGATGGCTTTGCCCAACCCGTGTCCACGCAGCAGCGGATCCACGATGTAGAAGCCCAGGAAGGCGTAGTGCGGGCTGTACCGAACGCACGAGATGGACGCCACCGGTCCATCACCCAGCCACCCCATCAAAAACCCCTCGGGATCGAGGCCGTGCAGGGCATCTCCGTCGTGCAGGCCCGGGTTCCAGCCCTCGCGGGCGGCCCAGTGCATGGCAGTGGAAAGGTGGCTGCGGGTCATGCAGCGAATCTGATAGGACGCAAGTGGCACGTGGAGCTCCCGGGGGTATGGAGCATCACATCCGAAACGCCGGCGACACGCCATACTGCATTGGCACTAGATCGGCACCACGTCTGCACACAGGTCCGGGCGAAAAAAAGCCGGCCCTGGGCCGGCTTCTTCGATGCTCAACGGGCCGCCTGCCGCTTCAGGTTTCCTTTGAAATCTTGATGCTCGGGAACTTGTTGGAGAAGTCCTTGGCCTTGGCCGCGATCTTGATCGCCAGCTGGCGCGCGACCGACTTGTACAGCGCGGCAATCTCGCCCTCGGGGTCGGCCACCACGGTCGGCATGCCGCTGTCGGCCTGCACACGGATGCTCATGTTGAGTGGCAGCGCGCCGAGGTAGTCCATGCCGTACTCGGCCGCCATGTTCTTGCCACCGTCCACGCCAAAGATGTGCTCGGTGTGGCCGCACTTCTCGCACACGTGCACCGCCATGTTCTCCACGATGCCCAGGATGGGCACGCCCACCTTTTCGAACATCTTGATGCCCTTGCGCGCGTCGAGCAGCGCAATGTCCTGCGGCGTGGTCACGATCACCGCGCCGGTGAGCGGCACACGCTGGCTCAGGGTGAGCTGGATGTCGCCGGTGCCCGGGGGCATGTCGACGATCAGGTAGTCGAGGTCTTTCCAGTTGGTCTGACGCAGCAGCTGCTCCAGCGCCTGGGTGGCCATGGGGCCGCGCCAGATCATGGCTTCGTCGCGGTCGATCAGGAAACCGATCGAGATCACCTGCACGCCGTAGTTCTCCAGCGGCTCCATGGTCTGGCCGTCCGCGCTCTCGGGCCGGCCCTCCACGCCCATCATCATGGGCTGGCTCGGTCCGTAGATGTCGGCGTCCAGGATGCCGACCTTCGCGCCTTCGGCGGACAGCGCCAGCGCCAGGTTGACCGCCGTGGTGCTCTTGCCCACGCCGCCCTTGCCCGAGGCCACGGCAATGATGTTCTTCACATTGGGCATGACCTGCACGCCGCGCTGCACCGCGTGGGCCGTGATCTTCATGGTCATGTTGACCGACACGTTGTCCACGCCCGCCACCGACTTGGCCGCGGCGATCAAGGCCTTGCGAAAGACCGGCATCTGGCTCTTGGCCGGATAGCCCAGCTCGACGTCGAACGACACATCGCCGTCGGTGGTTTGCAGGTTCTTCAGCGCCTTGCTGGTGACGAAGTCGCGTCCGGTGTTCGGATCGATGACGGCTTGCAGCGCGGTCAGCAGCGCCTGGGAATCAACAGACATGGGGAAACTCGCTTCAGAGAGGGGGGTGGGGGTATCGGGTCGGGCTGAAGTCTAACGCCCCACCCCGGCCGGGGTCATTCACACAATCGCCATGAGGACATCCCTTACGCCTCCGGCCTAAAATCGCCGGTTCCCCAGAAGAAAGCCCATCCCATGAGCCAGCGACGCCTGTTCGTCACCACCGCCCTGCCCTACGCCAACGGCAACTTCCACATCGGCCACATCATGGAGTACATCCAGGCCGACATCTGGGTGAGGTTCCAGCGCATGCAGGGCAACGAGGTGCACTTTGTCTGCGCCGACGACGCCCACGGCGCGCCCATCATGATCGCGGCCGACAAGGCGGGCAAGACGCCGCAGCAGTTCGTGGCCGACATCGCCGCGGGCCGCAAGCCCTACCTCGACGGTTTTCACATCGCTTTCGACAACTGGCACAGCACCGACGCGCCCGAGAACCACGAACTCGCGCAGCAGATCTACCGCGACCTCAAGGCCAACGGCCTGATCGAGACCCGCACCATCGAACAGTTCTTCGACCCCGAGAAGAGCATGTTCCTGCCCGACCGCTTCATCAAGGGCGAGTGCCCCAACTGCCACGCCAAGGACCAGTACGGCGACAACTGCGAGGTCTGCAGCAAGGTCTACAGCCCCACGGACCTGATCAACCCGTACTCGGCCCTGTCGGGCGCGAAGCCCGTTCTCAAGCAGTCGGAGCATTTCTTCTTCAAGCTCTCCGACCCGCGCTGCCTGGCCTTCCTGGACCAGTGGACGCAAAGCGGCGCGGTGCAGCCCGAGGTGCTGAACAAGATCAGCGAATGGATCGAGCCCGGTGAAGACGGCAAGCCCAAGATGGGCGACTGGGACATCAGCCGCGACGCGCCCTACTTCGGCATCGAGATCCCCGACGCGCCGGGCAAATACTTCTATGTGTGGCTCGACGCGCCGGTGGGTTACCTCGCCTCGCTGAAGAACTGGTTCGGCAAGACGGGCCGCGACTTCGACGCCTTCATGGCCGACCCCACCACCGAGCAGTTCCACTTCATCGGCAAGGACATCATCACCTTCCACACGCTGTTCTGGCCGGCCATGCTGCATTTCAGTGGCCGCAAGACACCCAACGCGGTGTTCGTGCACGGCTTCCTCACGGTGAACAATGGCGAGAAGATGAGCAAGAGCCGCGGCACCGGGCTCGACCCCCTGAAATACCTGGGCCTGGGCATGAACCCGGAGTGGCTGCGCTACTACCTGGCCGCCAAGCTGTCGGCGCGCAACGAAGACATCGACTTCAACCCCGACGACTTCCTGGCGCGGGTCAACAGCGACCTGATCGGCAAGTACATCAACATCGCCTCGCGCGCGGCCGGCTTCATCGCCAAGCGCTTCAACGGCAAGCTGGGTGAAGTCTCGGCCGACGGCGACAACCTCATCGACCACCTGCAGACCGCCGCGCCCGCGATCACCGCGCTCTACGCCGAACGCGAGTACGGCAAGGCGCTGCGCGAGGTGATGCTGCTGGCCGACCGCGTGAACGCCTACGTGGACCAGAACAAGCCCTGGGAACTGGCCAAGCAGGAAGGCATGGACGGCCGCCTGCACGACGTGTGCACCGCGTGCATCGAAGCCTTCCGCCTGCTCACGCTCTACCTCAAGCCGGTGCTGCCTGCGCTGGCGACGAACGTGGAAGCCTTCCTGCAAGTCCAGCCACTGCAGTTCAGCGACGCATCCAGCCTGCTGGGCGCTGGCCACGGCATCAACGCCTACCAGCACCTGATGCAGCGCGTGGACGTGAAGCAACTCGATGCGCTGTTTGAACCACCGCCGGCTCCAGCCGTCGAGCTGACCGTGCCCGGCGGCGAGCCGATCGCCGACACCATCACCATCGACGACTTCGGCAAGATCGACCTGCGCATCGCGCAGATCGTCAACTGCGAAGCTGTGGAAGGTTCGACCAAGCTGCTGCGTCTCACGCTGGACGTGGGTGAAGGCAAGACACGCAATGTGTTCAGCGGCATCGCCAGCGCCTACGCGCCCGAAGACCTGGTGGGCAAGCTCACCGTGATGGTGGCCAACCTGGCGCCGCGCAAGATGAAGTTCGGCGTGAGCGAAGGCATGGTGCTGGCCGCCAGCCATGCGGACGAAACGGAAGAGCCCGGCATCCACATCCTGAATCCGTGGCCGGGCGCGAAGCCCGGCATGCGGGTCAGGTAGACAGACCCCCACGCTCCCCCGCTGCGCGAGGTCCGCTGCCCCCCGCGGGGGCTGATCCGCCTTGGGGCCGCCCGGCGGCGGAGCGTGTTCCCGTCAACGATTCCTTTCCAGGTCCGGATCGGGTACCGACATCGTCCTGATCACGCGCAAATCGGTGTCGAACACCGCGGTGAACACCTTCGAGTCGTTCTGGTTGTTGCCGTCCATGTAGCGCCAGTCGTAATGCGTCTCGCGCTTGAGGTCGTAGGTGGTGACCTTCATGGGCTTGCCGAGCATGCGGCGCACCTCTTCCATGGCCATGCCGGGCACCACCCGCGCGAAGTTGCGCTCGGTGAGCACCTGGCGCAGCGCGGCCATACGCCCGTCGGGGCCGATGGTGATCATGTAGTTCACGTGGCCGGCGGGCTGGCGGTTGTATTCGTAGATCTGCGCGCCGTCCTCGCCGTCCCACACCGCCTCGGGCGCGCCAAAGCGTTCGCGCACGTCGGCTTCGGTGGAAACACCTTCCTCGAGTTCGCTGATGTTCTTCACATCGCACGCGGCGAGCAACATCGCCACGCTCAGCAGGACGAGGAGGCATCCTCGGGCAACAAAGCCAGTCAAACCACGCATGCGGAGCACCTTCTTCAGGGTGAAAAATTCAGTGTAAACCCGCAGTGTTTGAGGTCCTGGCTGTCAGTTTCACGAACCGTTGCCAAAGGTAACATGTCCCATGCTTCAAGGACTGCCGCCCCTCGCTCCGTTCCGTCCGCGACTGCTTCAAGACATCCAGGGCTACAACCGGGACAAGCTGGCGCGCGACGTGGGGGCCGGTGCCACGGTCGGCATCGTGGCCCTGCCGCTGGCCATGGCCTTTGCAATTGCCAGCGGCCTGCAACCCGAAGCCGGGCTGTGGACGGCCATCATCGCGGGCTTCCTGATCTCGGCCCTGGGTGGCACCTCGATGCAGATCGGTGGCCCGGCCGGCGCCTTCATCGTCATCGTCTACGGCATCGTCGAACGTTACGGCGTGGCCAACCTGCTGATCTCCACCGCCAGCGCCGGCGTGCTGCTCTTCCTGCTGGGTCTGTTCCGCCTGGGCACGCTGGTGCGCTACGTGCCCGTCACCGTGGTGATCGGATTCACCAACGGCATCGCGGTCCTGATTGCGCTCTCGCAGGTGCGCGACCTGCTGGGGCTGGACATCGACAAGATGCCGGCCAACTTCTTCGGCCAGATCGGGGCCATCGCCGACCACCTCCACAGCCTCAACCCGTTCGCGCTCGGGCTGGGCGCCCTGTGTGTGCTGGGCCTGGTCGTGTGGCCGCGCCTGTGGGCGGTGGATTCGCAGTTCCGCCGCCAGCTCGAAGCCATTGAAACAGTGAGTGCGCTCAGGGCCACCTCACGCATTCCCGGCCCGGTCGTCGCACTCATCACGCTCTCGCTGCTGGCCTGGGCCCTCAGCCTGCCGGTGGAAACCGTGGGCACGCGCTTTGGCGGCATTCCGCAGGGCCTGCCGGTGTTCGACCTGCCCGACTTCTCGTGGGAAACCGTGCGCCTGTTGGTGACGCCCACGCTCACCATCGCGCTGCTGGGTGCCATCGAATCGCTGCTGTGCGCGCGCGTGGCCGACCAGCTGGGCGACGCGCCCAAGCACGACCCCAACCAGGAACTCATGGCCCAGGGCATTGCCAACGCAGTCGTCCCTTTCTTCGGCGGCATGCCCGCCACCGGCACCATCGCGCGCACCGTGACCAACATCCGCTCGGGCGCCGCCTCGCCGGTGGCGGGCATGGTGCACGCCCTCACGCTGGCCGCCGTGGTGCTGCTGGCGGCACCGCTGGCGTACCACATCCCGTTGTCGGTGCTGGCCGGTGTGCTGCTGTTCGTGGCCTGGAACATGGGCGAATGGCGCGAGTTCGGGCGGCTCAAACACTTCAGCAACCACTACCGGTTGATGATGCTGTCCACCTTCTTCGTCACCATCGTCTTCGACCTCACGGTGGCGGTGGAGCTCGGGCTGGTGCTCGCGGTGGTGCTGTTTGTGCGGCGCCAGAGCGAGATCTTCCGTGCCGAGCCGGTGGCGCGCACCGAGCACCAGGCGACCTACAAACTCTACGGTTCGCTGTTCTTCGGCGCCGTCGCCAAGATCGATCCCATCGTGGCCGATGTCGAACGTTCGCCAACGCCAGTGAACGTGATGCTGGACGCCAGCCAGCTGATTTCGCTCGACACCACCGGGCTGGACGCGTTGGAGCAGCTGCACAAGGCGGTGCACAAACGCGGCGGGCACCTGGGCATGGTGGGGCTGCACCCGCAACCGCGCTCGCTGATCGAACGCTCCGGCTTCGCGGCGCGGCTGAACACCTGCGAGTGACCCCGGGGCGCCTGGGCCCGGGCGCCGACCGGTAAAATCGCGCCTTTCCCCGCACCAGGCTCCGAACACCATGTCCTTCTTCCGCCGCCCCGACTACAAGTCCGACGCCACGTTGTTCATCGAACAGCTCAAGGCCGACAAGCCGGGACTGGAGCAGTCGCAGCGCCAGGGCCGCTCGCTTCTGTGGGACAAGGCCATCGACCGCAGCTTCCAGGCCGAAGCCGAAACCGCCCGCGTGCCCCAGCAACCCTACGTCTACCAGACCGGTTCGGACCACAGCTGATCCGGCGGCGCTCCCCCGACAGCAACATGGGCAACGAGGTCCACACACTCGACGAGGCTCCCCAGGGCCTCGACGCGGTGCTGCCCACCGTGGTGGACCACGTGGCGCTGGCCCGTCTCTACGGCGAACCGCTGTTCGCCATGCCGCGCGACCTCTACATCCCGCCGGACGCGCTGCAGATCTTTCTGGAAGCCTTCGAAGGACCGCTGGACCTGCTGCTGTACCTGATCCGCAAGCAGAACTTCAACATCCTCGACATCCCGATGGCGGCGGTCACGCGCCAGTACCTCACCTACGTGGACGAGATCCGCAACAGCAACCTGGAACTGGCGGCCGAGTACCTGCTGATGGCGGCCATGCTGATCGAGATCAAGTCGCGCATGCTGCTGCCGCCCAAGAAGACGGCCGAGGGCGAAGAGGCCGAAGACCCCCGCGCCGAGCTGGTGCGCCGCCTGCTCGAATACGAGCAGATGAAGCTGGCCGCCCAGCGCCTGGCCGATGCACCCCAGTACGGCCGCGATTTTTTGCGAGCGCAGGTGTACGTGGAGCAGGCCCTGGCGCCGCGCTTCCCCGACGTGAGCCCCATCGACCTGCAAAGCGCCTGGCGCGACATCTTGAAGCGCGCCAAGCTCGTGCAGCACCACAAGATCAGCCGCGAAGAACTCTCCGTGCGCGAGCACATGAGCATCGTGCTGCGCCGCCTGCAGGGCCGCAAGTTCGTCGAGTTCGGCGAGCTGTTCGATCCCGAAAAGGGCTCGCCCGTGCTGGTGGTCACCTTCATCGCGATGCTCGAACTGGCCAAAGAAACCCTCATCGAATTGACACAGGCCGAGGCCTTCGCTCCCATCTATGTCCGCCTGGCTTACACGCCAAGCTAGTTCTTTCCACACATGACCGACCTTCACCGCTTCGACGTCCTCATCATCGGCAGCGGCCTGGCCGGTCTGACCGCGGCGCTGCACCTGTCCACCACCCACCGCGTGGCCGTGGTCACCAAGCGCGCCCTGCTCGATGGTTCGAGCAACTGGGCGCAGGGCGGCATTGCGGCGGTGCTGGCCGAGGGCGACAGCCTGGCCTCGCATGTGGACGACACCCTGGTGGCCGGCGCCGGTCTGTGCGACCTGGAAGCCACGCAGTTCACGGTGGAAAACGCACCCGCGGCCATCGCCTGGCTGCAGGAACTCGGCGTGCCTTTTTCACTGGAACACGGCGAACTGCACCTCACGCGCGAAGGCGGCCACAGCCACCGGCGCATCGTGCACGCGGCCGACGCCACCGGCGCGGCGGTGCAGGCCACGCTCATCGAGCGCGTGCGCAACACGCCGGCCATCAAAGTCTTCGAGCACCACATGCTGGTGGACCTGATCACCGACCGCAAGCTGACCGGCCACGACCCGGCCCGTCAGGTGGCCGAGCGCTGCTTTGGCGCCTACGTGCTGGACACCGTGCGCGACGAGGTGGTGACCTTCAGCGCCGCCCACACCGTGCTGGCCACGGGCGGTGCGGGCAAGGTCTACCTCTACACCACCAACCCCGACACCGCCACCGGCGACGGCATCGCCGCGGGCTGGCGCGCGGGTTGCCAGGTCGGCAACATGGAGTTCATCCAGTTCCACCCGACCTGCCTGTACCACCCGCACGCCAAGAGCTACCTGATCACCGAGGCCGTGCGCGGCGAAGGCGGCCTGCTCAAGCTGCCGCCGCACCTGGGCAGCCACCGTTTCATGCCCGACCACGACCCACGCGCCGAACTGGCGCCGCGCGACGTGGTGGCGCGCGCGATCGACTTCGAGATGAAAAAGCACGGCCTGGACTGCGTGTACCTCGACATCTCCCATCAGCCTTCCGAGTTTCTGCACGAGCACTTTCCCAACATCCTGGCGCGCTGCGCCGAGCTGGGTATCGACATCACGAAAGAGCCGATCCCCGTGGTGCCGGCCGCGCACTACACCTGTGGCGGCATCGTGACCGACCTCGGTGGCCGCACCGACATCGCCGGTCTGTACGCGGTGGGTGAAACCACCTGCACCGGTCTGCACGGCGCCAACCGCCTGGCCAGCAACTCGCTGGTGGAGTGCATGGTGTTTGCCCAGGGTGCGGTGAACGCCATCCGTTCCGTGGCCGTGGTGGACACCCCCGCCATGCCGCTGTGGGACGACAGCCGCGTGACCGACGCCGACGAGCAGGTGGTGATCTCGCACAACTGGGACGAACTGCGCCGCTTCATGTGGGACTACGTGGGCATCGTTCGCACCAACAAACGCCTGGAACGTGCGGCCCACCGCATCTCGCTGCTGCAGTCGGAAATCCACGAGTTCTATTCGCAGTTCCACGTCACGCGCGACCTGCTGGAACTGCGCAACCTGGTGCAGGTGGCCGACCTGATCGTGATGTCGGCCATGCTGCGGCACGAGAGCCGCGGCCTGCACTTCAGCCGCGATTACCCGGACATGTTGCCGGTGGCGAAACCGACCATCCTCGTGCCGCCAGCGCGCTGAACGCGCTCAGGCAGCGCCGATGTTGGGCACCAGCGCACCGGGGTTCTGACCGCTGCGCTGCGCACCGGTGAACGCCAGCATGCGATCAATCGGCAAGCGCGCCCGGGGGATCAGCGCCGGGTCGACGTGGATCTCGTTGAGGCCCTTCTCCAGAATCTGAGCCACACCCGCCAGGCCGTTCATCGCCATCCAGGGGCAGTGCGCGCAGCTCTTGCAGGTGGCGCTGTTGCCGGCGGTCGGCGCTTCGATGAACACCTTGCCCGGGTTCTGCTGGCGCAGCATGTGCATCATGCCGTTGTCGGTGGCCACGATGAACTCCGGCGCGTCCATCTCGCGCGCCGCGCGCAGGATGGCCGAGGTCGAACCCACCGAGTCGGCCAGCGCGATCACGTCGGCCGGGCTCTCCGGGTGCACCAGCACCTTGGCCTGCGGGTGTTCCTTCATCAGCGCCTGCAGCTCGAAGGCCTTGAACTCGTCGTGCACGATGCAGGCGCCGCCCCACATCACCATGTCCGCGCCAGTCTCGCGCTGGATGTAGCCGCCCAGGTGCTTGTCGGGCGCCCACAGGATCTTGTGGCCCTTGTCCTTGAGTGCGCTGACGATGTCCAGCGCACAGCTCGACGTGACCAGCCAGTCCGAACGCGCCTTCACCGCCGCGCTGGTGTTGGCATACACCACCACCGTGCGGTCGGGGTGCGCATCGCAGAAGGCGCTGAACTCGTCGATGGGACAGCCCAGGTCGAGCGAGCAGTTCGCATCCAGGTCCGGCATGAGCACGGTTTTTTCGGGGCTCAGGATCTTCGCGGTCTCACCCATGAAGCGCACGCCCGAGACGATCAGTGTCTGCGCTGCGTGGTCGCGGCCGAAGCGCGCCATCTCCAGCGAGTCGCTCACGATGCCGCCGGTCTCGATGGCCAGGTCCTGCAGATCAGGGTGCACGTAGTAGTGCGACACCATCACCGCGTTGCGTTCCTTCAGCAGGCGGCGGATCTTGTCCTTCAACTCCGCGCGCTGTTTGGGACCAGGCTCCACCGGCACACGCGCCCAGGCGTGCTGCGTGGGGCAGGCGGGTTGTTCGTATTCGACGTCGATGACGGTGGCTTCGGTGTTCATGAGTGTCCTTGTCGCGGCCTCAAAGGGCCTCGAATCGCATGGAGAAATCGATGGCTTTCACGTCTTTGGTGAGGGCCCCGATGGAGATGCGGTCCACGCCGGTCTCGGCCAGTGCACGCACGGTCTGCAGGTTCACGCCGCCTGAAATTTCCAGCACCGCGCGGCCGGCATTGCGTTTGACCGCTTCCTGCAAGGTGGGGATGTCCATGTTGTCCAGCAAGACCATGGTGGCACCACAGGCCAGGGCCTCGTCGAGCTGGGCCAGGGTCTCCACTTCAATCTCGACAAAGCGCGCCTGGGGGGCGGTATCGCGCACGCGCTGCAGCACCTGGGCCACGCCACCGGCCGCGGCAATGTGGTTCTCCTTGATCAGCACCGCGTCATACAGTCCGATGCGGTGATTCACTCCGCCGCCGGTGGTCACCGCGTATTTCTGCGCCAGCCGCAGCCCCGGCAAGGTCTTTCGCGTGTCCACGATCTGCGCGCGCGTGCCGGCCACCGCTTCCACAAACACCGCGGTCTTGGTGGCCACGGCCGAGAGCAGTTGCAGGAAATTGAGCGCCGTGCGTTCGGCTGTGAGCAACGCCTGCGCACGGCCTTCGATGGTGAGCACGGTCTGGTCGACCGCGCAGCGCTGGCCTTCGCCCACATGCCAGGTCAGCCGGGCCTGCGGATCGAGCTCCCGCACCGCCGCCTCGACCCATGGCGTGCCGCAGATCACCGCCGACTCGCGCGCCACGATGCGTGCTCGCGCCGCCTGGTCGGCGTTCACGAGCGCGGCGGTCAGATCGCCCGCGCCCACGTCTTCCGCCAACGCCAGCGCCACATCGCAACTGGCCACTTTCTGCAGGTCGACAAGGGTGAATTCAGAGAGGTGTTTCATGGGCCGCAAGCATACCGGGATGGTCTATAGTCCCGCATTCTCACCCACCCCTGAAACACGCGGGACCCACGCATGAGCACCCCCACCACTTCCCCGCCCATGGCCACGCCCTACGGCACGCTGCCCACCGCCTCACCCCTGCCCCAGCGCAAACCCGTGAGCCTGCCGCGCCTGGCCGAAATGCGCGAGCGCGGTGAGAAGATCACCATGCTCACCGCCTACGACGCCACCTTCGCTGCCGTGGCCGACGCCGCCGGTGTGGAGTGCATCCTGGTGGGTGATTCGCTGGGCATGGTCTGCCAGGGTCTGGCGAGCACCGCCGGCGTGACGCTGGAGACCATGGCCTACCACGTGGAGAGTGTGGCGCGGGGTCTGCGCCGCGTGCAGGCCACCGCCTGGTTGCTGGGCGACCTGCCATTCGGCAGCTACCACGAGTCGAAAGAACAGGCCATGCGCAGCGCAGCGCAGCTGGTGCACGCCGGCGCGCACATGGTCAAGCTCGAAGGCGGTGGCTGGACGGCCGAGACCGTGCGTTTTCTGGTCGAGCGCGGCATCCCGGTGTGTGCGCATCTGGGCCTGACACCGCAGACGGTGCACGCGCTGGGCGGCTACCGCGTGCAAGGCCGCGGCGATGCGGCCGCGCTCGTGCTCAAGCGCCACGCACTCGAACTGCAGGACGCCGGCGCCACCATGGTGGTGCTGGAGATGGTGCCCGCCGCCCTGTCCGCCGAGATCACACGCCAGCTTCCGACCTGCCACACCATCGGCATCGGCGCCGGGAAGGACACCGCCGGCCAGGTGCTGGTGATGCACGACATGCTGGGCGTCAACCTGGGCAAGAACCCCAAGTTCGTGCGCAACTTCATGGAAGGCGCCGGCAGCGTGCGCGACGCCATGGCCGCCTACGTGGCGGCTGTGAAAAACGGGACCTTCCCGGACGACGCGCTGCACGCCTGGTGACCATGAAAATCGTCCACACCCTCGACGACCTTCGCAACACACTGCGACCCTTCAACAGCCCAGCCCTGGTACCCACCATGGGCAACCTGCACGCCGGTCACCTCGATCTGGTGCGTACCGCCAAGCCGTTGGGCGACGTGACGGTCGCCAGCATCTTCGTCAACCGGTTGCAGTTCGCACCGCACGAAGACTTCGACACCTACCCGCGCACCTTGCAGGCCGACTGCGACAAGCTCGCCGCTGCGGGGTGCGACGTCGTGTTCGCGCCGTCGGAAAAAGAGATGTACCCCGAACCGCAGGGCTTCAAGGTGCAGCCGCCCGCAGAACTGGCCGACATCCTCGAAGGCCACTTCCGCCCCGGCTTTTTCACCGGTGTGTGCACCGTGGTGATGAAGCTGTTCCAGAGCGTGTTGTCCGAGGCCAAGGGGGAACGTTTTGCCGTCTTCGGGCAGAAGGATTACCAACAACAGATGGTGATCCGGCGCATGGTGAAGCAATTCGCCTTGCCTATCACCATCATCAGTGGCGACACCCGGCGCGCCCCCGATGGCCTGGCCCTGAGTTCGCGCAACGGCTATCTGAGCGAGGCAGAACGGGCTGAAGCGGTGCAGCTCTCCCTCGCGCTGCGCGCGCTGGGGCGCGACGCACTGGCCGCAGCCGACGGCCTCGTGCGCCAACTCCCCGCGCTGGAAGAACGCGCCATGAAAGATCTCGCCGCTCGCGGCTGGCAGCCCGACTATTTGACCGTGCGTCGCCGCGCCGACCTGCAGGCACCGCTGGCGGGCGATCCACTCGTGGTGCTGGGCGCCGCACGCCTGGGCACAACGCGTCTTATCGACAACTTCGAAATCTGATCACCGGAGGTCTCGCCGTGCTCCAGCTGCGTCCCAACTGCGAATGCTGCAACCGCGACCTGCCCAACGAATCGCTGGACGCGCGAATCTGCACCTTCGAATGCACCTTCTGCAGCGACTGTGCGGAAAGCAAGTTGAACAACACCTGCCCCAACTGCCGTGGAGAGCTGGTGCGCCGACCACGGCGACCCGCAGCGGCGCTGGCGCGCAACCCGGCGTCGACCGAGCGGGTGTTCAACCCGGCGGGTTGCACGCCCGCTTGATCAGAGCAGTTCGTCCTTGGGGTCCCGCCCCATGAGCAGGGCCACCGCCTGCGCGGGCTGCAGGCCACCGTCCAGCAAGGCCACCACCGCATCGGTGATCGGCATGTCCACCCCCAGTGAACGGGCGCGCTGCGCCACCGTGCGCGCGCTGTAGACACCTTCGGCCACGTGGCCGAGCGAATCCACCGCCTGCTGCAGGTTCATGCCCTGCGCGAGCAACTGGCCCACCTTGCGGTTGCGCGAGAGGTCTCCGGTGGCGGTGAGCACGAGATCCCCCAGTCCCGAGAGGCCCATGAAGGTTTCGGCCTTGGCGCCCAAGGCCAGGCCCAGGCGCGTCATTTCGGCCAGGCCGCGGGTGATGAGCGCCGCACGCGCGTTCATGCCCAGCCCCAGGCCATCGCACAGGCCGGTGGCGATGGCCAACACATTCTTCACCGCACCGCCCACCTCCACGCCCACGATGTCGTCGTTGGCATACACGCGCAGCGTGGGGCTGTGGAACGCGGCCACCAGCGTGTCGCGCACGGAAGCATGTTCGCTGGCTGCCACCAGCGCGGTGGGTTGGCCTCGGGCCACCTCCAGCGCGAAGCTTGGACCACTCAACACGCCGGCCAGCAGCTCGGGCGCCACCTGCGCCCGCACTTCGTGGCCCAGCAAGCCGGTGGTCTGCGTGGTGGGGGCTTCAAAACCCTTGCACAGCCACGCCACGGGCGCTCGCTGCTCTGCCAACAGCGTCAACATGTCGCGCAGGCCAGCCATGGGCGTCGCAACGATCACGAGGTCGGCGCCATCGAGCACAGTCGAGCCGCTGTGCAGCGCCCCGGTGGTGACCTGCACCGCAGCCGGCACCGTCACCCCACTCAGGTAACGGCGGTTTTCCCGGTGCTGCTGAAGGTCGGCGGCTTGCTGCGCATCGCGTGCCCACAAGGTGACACGCCGATCCGCTTGCGCCAGGCGGGCCGCACTGATGGCCAGCGCAGTGCCCCAGGCACCCGCGCCGAGCACGACGATGTTCATCGGGCCGGTGCCGGGCAAGGCCTTATTGCGTGACGATGCGGGGTGCGTCGGCAGCGGCTTGTGCCTGCTGCTGCTCGTACATGGCCTGGAAGTTGATCTCGGCCAGGTGCACAGGCGGGAAACCGCCGCGCTGGATGATGTCGGCCACGTTGCTGCGCAGGTAGGGGTACACGATCTGCGGGCAAGCGATGCCCATGATCGGACCCATCTGCTCCTGCGGCAGGTTGCGGATCTCGAAGATGCCGGCCTGCTTGGCTTCGACCAGGAACACGGTCTTGTCCTTGATCTTGGTCGTCACCGTGGCGGTCACGCAGACCTCGAACACGCCGTCGGCGGCCGGGCTGGCTTCCACGCCGAGCTGGATGTCCACTGTGGGCTGTTCCTGCTCGAGCAGGATCGCGGGCGAATTGGGTTGTTCGAGCGACGCTTCCTTGAGGTAGACGCGCTGGATCTGGAAGGTGGGTTCCTGGTTTTCTGCCATGGTGTTGTCTCGAAGAATGCGTTGAAAAAACAAACCCGCCGGGGGAGCGTTCCCGCGGCGGGCACTGGGCTGAATTATGTCAGCCCGGCAAGGCGGCTCTGTGACTCAGGCCTGCAGCATGGGCACCAGCCCACCGCGCCCGTCGAGCGCGTGCAGGTCGTCGCAACCACCCACGTGCTGCTCGCCGATGAAGATCTGCGGAACGCTGGTGCGGCCGGTGATGGCCTTCATCTGCGCGCGCAACTCGGGCTGCCCGTCCACAAACACCTCTTCGAGGTCGGCCACGCCGTGACTTTGCAGCAGAGCCTTGGCGGAGCTGCAGTAGGGGCAATAGGCGCTGGTGAACATCTTGACTTTGGCCATGCAAACTTCCTGTCGGTGCAAAAAAACGAAGCTGAAATGATCAGGCTTTTTGCACCGGCAGACTGGCGGCACGCCAGGCGCCCATGCCACCGGTCAGGGATTGCGCGTTTTCATAGCCCAGCTTTTTCGCCATGGCCACGGCCCGGTTGGCCCTGGAGCCGTTGGCGCAGACCAGGATCAGCTGGGTGGCCTTGTTCTTCACGGCGCCGGGCAGTTTGCTCTCGAATTCGCCCAGCGGAACGTTTTTGGCACCGATCACGTGGCCGGCGGCGAATTCGGCCGGCTCGCTCACGTCCACCACCACCGCCTTGTCGCGGTTCATCAGTTGCACGGCTTGCGTCGTGTTCAGAGAGCCGGCGCGCGATCCGGCCGAAACCGTGGGCCACAACAGCATGGCGCCCGACGAGAACGCCACGGCCAGCAAAATCCAGTTATCGATGAAGAAACTCACGAGGACACCTTTCGAGTAAGCCCGGGATTTTAGAATGGCGGGCTGCCCTGTGCCGCAGTTGCCTCGCGGCCCACCTGTTTTTCTCCGCCCCGCCCCTCCAACGCCACCCCCTTGCCATGTACAAACTCGTCCTGATTCGCCACGGTGAATCCACCTGGAACCTGGAAAACCGCTTCACCGGCTGGACCGATGTGGACCTCACCCCCACCGGACTCAACCAGGCATTGGCCGCCGGTCGCCTTCTCAAAGCCGAGGGTTACGACTTCGACCTGGCCTACACCAGCGTGCTCAAGCGCGCCACGCGAACCCTGTGGCACGTGCTCGACGAAATGGACCGCACCTGGTTGCCGGTGGTGCACAGCTGGCGCCTGAACGAGCGCCACTACGGTGCCCTGCAGGGCCTGAACAAGGCCGACACCGCCAAAAAATACGGTGACGACCAGGTGCTGGTCTGGCGCCGCAGCTACGACACGCCACCGCCTTCGCTGGAAGTGGGTGACCCGCGCAGCGAGCGCGGCGACCGCCGCTACGACCGCCTCAGGCCCGAGGAAATCCCGCTCACCGAATGCCTGAAAGACACCGTGGCCCGCGTGCTGCCGTTCTGGAACGAGGCCATGGCGCCCGCCATCAAGGCCGGCAAACGCGTGGTGGTGGCTGCGCACGGCAACAGCATCCGTGCCTTGGTCAAATACCTCGACGGCATCTCCGAGACCGACATCGTCAACCTCAACATCCCCAACGGCATTCCGCTGGTCTACGAGCTGGACGCCGAACTCAAACCGATCAAAAGTTACTACCTGGGCGACGCCGAGGCAGCGGCCCGCGCAGCCGCGGCGGTGGCAGCCCAGGGCAAGGCCTGAACAAGGGGCCGGTGATTGGGGAACCGAACCGGTTCCCCGTGCTCATAGGTGTATATTGATTCGCCGCCGGGTTGTCCGGCATGGGCGTCATTACTGGGGTAATTCAATGGCAAAACAGGTGAGTCACAAGCTGAAAATTGCAGGCTGGGTGGCCATTGGTGCGGTCGCCGGTGCGCTGACCACGGTGCAGCTGCAAGCGGTGGCCCGCGGCACGCTGGCGCCTTTGCCGCTCGAAGAGTTGCAACAGCTCGCCGCCGTGTTCGGCATGGTCAAGACCGACTATGTGGAGCCGGTGGACGAGAAAAAACTGATCAACGAAGCCATCACCGGCATGGTGGCCAGCCTGGACCCGCATTCCCAGTACTTCGACAAGAAGTCGTTCAAGGAATTTCGCGAGGGCACCAGCGGCCGCTTCGTCGGTGTGGGCATCGAAATCACCATGGAAGACGGCCTGGTCAAGGTGGTTTCGCCCATCGAAGACTCGCCCGCGTTCCGTGCCGGCCTCAAGACCAACGACCTGATCACCAAGATTGACGACACCAACGTCAAGGGCCTGTCGATCAACGACGCCGTCAAGCTCATGCGCGGTGAGCCCAGGACCAAGGTGCTGCTGACCATCTTCCGCAAGGACGAGGACCGCACCTTCCCGGTGACCATCACCCGCGAAGAGATCAAGACGCAGAGCGTGAAGTCGCGCGTGGTCGAGCCGGGCTACGCCTGGGTGCGCGTGTCGCAGTTCCAGGAACGCACCATCGAGGACTTCGCCCGCAAGGTGGAAGACCTTTACAAGGCCGAGCCCAACCTCAAGGGCCTGGTGCTGGACCTGCGAAACGATCCGGGCGGCCTGCTGGACGCAGCCGTGGCCTTGTCGGCCGCCTTCCTGCCGGAAAACGTGACGGTGGTGTCCACCAACGGCCAGCTCGAGGACAGCAAGTTCATCTACAAGGCGGTGCCGCAGCACTACCTGCGCCGCGGCGGCAACGATCCGATCAAACGCCTGACCGAAAACACCAAGGGTGCTCTCAAGCGCGTACCGCTGGTGGTGATCGTCAACGAAGGTTCGGCTTCGGCCAGCGAGATCGTGGCCGGCGCCCTGCAAGACCACAAACGCGCCACCATCCTGGGCAGCCAGACGTTCGGCAAAGGCTCCGTGCAGACGGTGCGTCCACTCGGCCCGGACACTGGCTTGAAGCTGACCACGGCGCGTTACTACACGCCGATGGGCACCTCCATCCAGGGCAAGGGCATCGTGCCCGACGTGCTGGTGGACGAGACCCTGGAAGGCAATGTGTTTGCCGCGCTGCGCACCCGCGAAGCCGACCTGCAGAACAGCCTGACCAACGGCAAGGACCCCAAGGCGGCGGTCGCACCCATGACGGACGCCGCGCGCGCTGCCGAACAGGCGCGCAGCGAAGAGCGTGAAATCGCCCGCAAGCGGCTGGAAGAAGAGGCCCGCAAGAATCCGGGCCAGCGCCTGGTGCCTGAATTCGGCACCGACAAGGACTTCCAGCTCACGCAGGCCATCAACCAGCTCAAAGGTCGTCCGGTCATGGTGAGCAAGAGCCAGACAGTGCGCACCGAAGAGAAAAAAGAAAACTGAGGACACAGCGGGCCGACAGCCCGCTGTGATGCTTTTGGACGACGCACAGCTCCTGCGCTACTCGCGCCACATCCTGCTCAACGAACTCGGCGTCGAAGGCCAGGAAGCCTTGCTGGCTTCGCACGCGCTGATCATCGGCGCCGGTGGCCTGGGTTCTCCTGTCGCGCTGTACATGGGCAGCGCCGGCGTGGGCCACATCACCGTGGTGGACCACGACGTGGTGGACGAAACCAACCTGCAGCGCCAGATCGCGCACAACCTCGCGCGGGTGGGCCATCCCAAGGCCGAATCCATCGTGGAAGCCATCGCCGCGATCAACCCGGACGTGCGCGTCACGCCGATCGTGCAGCGCGCCGACGAAGCCCTGCTCAGTGAACTCATCGCGCAGGCCGACGTGGTGCTCGACTGCACCGACAACTTCGCCACCCGCCACGCCATCAACCGCGCGTGTGTGAAGCACCGCAAGCCGCTGGTCTCGGGCGCGGCGATCCGCATGGACGGGCAGCTCAGCGTGTTCGACGCGCGCAGCCCCGGCAACCCCTGCTACGCCTGCGTGTTCCCCGAATCGGCCGACCTCGAAGAAACCCGCTGCGCGACCATGGGCGTGTTCGCGCCACTGGTGGGCATCGTGGGCACCATGCAGGCGGCCGAAGCCTTGAAGCTGCTCACCGGCCTGGGCTCGCGCCTCACGGGCAAGCTGCTCATGCTGGACGGTCGTGATCTCGCCTTCAACGAGATCACGCTGCCGCAAAACCCGCAGTGCACGGTGTGCGGCATCCCGCACTGATTCAGGCGCACCAGTTCAGCCGCGCGGCGGCATCGGGCACGGCCCGTGGCGCTTGCGAAAGTCGCGCGGCAATTCGGCTGCCGCGTCCTTGAAGATTCCTCGCCTGCTCTTGCGAGCCAGTGCCTCTTCATCAGCAAACGGCCCAAGGCTGCGCCGCCACCGGTACGACCAGGCTTGCCCGTTGGCGACCAGCCAGGCCGCGACATCGTCGCCCTGGTGCACGATGCGAGCCACGCCGCGTCCGTAGTCGTCCTGGGCGCGAACCCGCACCTCCACCACCTGATTCAGCACACGCCGTGCCAACAGATCGCGCGACGTCTCGCCGCCGCTCTGGCAGATCTCCGGCGCGTCGATGCCTTCCAGCCGCAGCTTGCGGTACGGGCCACCGGCCAGCGGCTTCACCCACACGGTGTCACCGTCGAACACGCGGCTCACGCGCGCGCTGTAGACCTCGTCCTGGCGTGGTGCGTCCTGCGCGTTGACGCTCCAGGCCACCAGCGCCACCCCCAAACCCATCCACCAGACCTTCATGCGTTCGCCTTGTCGAGTTCGCGCAGCAGCTTGTCCAGCCGCGCGGAGAGTTGTTCGGTGCTGAGCCGCTCACGAAAGCGCTCCACCATCAGCGGCAGGCTCATGGGGCTGGGGCGGGTGAGCTCCACACAGTGCAGGCTGTGGCTGGCCATGCCTTGCAGGCTGCTGTGCAGCCGGCCAATGTCGAGCTCCTGCGACAGCACCTCGCGCTCCGCCTGGTCCAGCAGCAGGTTGCCGGGGTCGTACTTGCGAAACACCTCGAAGAACAGACCGCTGGAGGCCTGCAGCTGCTTGAGGCTTTTGGGCGCTCCCGGGTATCCGCTGAACACCAGGCCGGCGATGCGCGCGATCTCGCGAAAACGCCGCTGGGCCAGTTCACCCGCGTTGAGCGACGCCATCACATGCGCCAGCAGATCGTCGGTGCTGAACACCGAACGGTCCAGCAGGTGCGTGAGGTTGGCCGGCTCGGTGCTCAACAGTTCGAGGCCATAGTCGTTGACCGACAGGCTGAAGGTGTTGGGCTGCTCGCGCGCCAGCCGCCAGGCCAGCAAGCTGGCCAGCCCCAGGTGCACATGGCGCCCGGCGAACGGGTACAGATACAGGTGGTGCCCCTCGCGGGACTTCATGTGCTCGAGCAGCAACTCACCCGGCCGCGGCAGGCGCGACACGCGGGCCTGGGTCTCCAGCATCGGTCGCGCGGCCTGCATTTCGGGCGAGTCGAAGCGACCCTTTGCGGCCAGCGCCATCTGGGCCAGCACGGCGTCACCCAGCTCGGACGACAGGGGCATGCTGCTGCCTTGCCACGAGGGCACGGCGCCCTTGGACTTTTCGGCCTTCTTCACCCAGGCCGTCATTTCGTGCACGCGGATGAATTCAAGCAGACGCCCGGCGAACACGAAGCAGTCGCCCTTGCGCAAGCGGGCGATGAAGCCTTCTTCGATGGAACCGATGCGCCCGCCGTTCATGAACTTCACCTGCAGCGCTGCGTCGCTCACGATGGTGCCCACGCCCAGCCGGTGGCGGCGCGCGGTGGCGCGGCCCTGCGGCGTGTCGGGCACGCGGTAGACGCCGGCGTCATCGGGCTGGATGCGGTGGTAGTCGGGGTAGGCGTTCAGGCTCTCGCCGCCGCGTTCACAAAAGGCCAGCACCCAGTCGAACGATTCGCGCGAAAGCTCGCGGTAGGCGAACGCGCTGCGCACCTCATCGAACAGGTCATCGGGCATGAATCCACCACCCAGCGCCACGGTGACCAGGTGCTGCACCAGCACGTCCAGCGGTTGTTCGGGGCTGCGCCGGCTCTCCACGCGCCCGGCCAGCGCCGCTTCCCGCACGGCAGCGGCCTCCACCAGCTCCAGCGTGTTGGTGGGCACCAGCGTGACGCGGCTGGGCCGACCCGGTGCATGACCGCTGCGCCCGGCGCGCTGCAGCAACCGCGACACGCCCTTGGCGGAGCCGATCTGCAGCACGCGTTCAACCGGCAGAAAGTCGACGCCGAGGTCGAGCGAGGACGTGGCCACCACCGCCTTCAACTGGCCGGATTTCAGTCCCTGCTCCACCCACTCGCGCACCGCCTTGTCCAGGCTGCCGTGGTGCAGGGCCACCTGCCCGGCCCAGTCGGGCCGCAGGGCGAGCAACAACTGGTACCAGATCTCGGCCTGGCTGCGGGTGTTGGTGAACACCAGCGCGGTGCTGGCGGTTTCCAGCTCTTTCACCACCGGCTCCTGCATGCTTTTGCCCAGATGCCCGGCCCACGAATAACGACCCGGCTCGGGCGGGATCAGCGTGTCGATGGCCAGCGCCTTGTCCACACGCCCGCGCACCAGTTGGGCGTTGTCGGGTCCACAGAGCACACGCAGGGCGTCGTCCAGATTGCCCAGGGTGGCGCTCATGCCCCACACCAGCAGCCCGGGCTGCCAGCGCCGCAGCCGCGCCAGCGCCAGCTGCACCTGCACACCGCGCTTGCTGCCGATGAGTTCGTGCCATTCGTCCACCACCACCGCACGCACACCGGCCAGCTCGTCGGGCGCGTGGGTGCGCGCGAGCAGGAGCGACAGCGATTCGGGCGTGGTGACCAGCACCGTGGGCCAGCGCCGATCTTGCCGGGCGCGCTCCGCGCTGGGCGTGTCACCGGTGCGCAGGCCCAGCGTCCAGCCGGGCGCCAGGTCGGCCAGCGGTGCTCGCAGGGATGCTGCACTGTCGGCCGCCAGCGCCCGCATGGGCGTGATCCACAGTACCGTGAGCGGTGCGGGCTTGTGTGCGGGCAGCGTCTGCAGCAGGTGCTCGATCAGGCCCAACCAGACCGCGTAGGTCTTGCCCGAGCCGGTGGTGGCGTGCAACAGGCCGCTCCGGCCGGCGCCGATGGCAGACCAGACCTCGCGTTGAAACTCGAAGGGCGTCCACAAACGCGAAACCATCCAGCTCGCCGCGCATGCCTGCGGCGGGGTGGATGGTTCGGGGTGCGGAATGGCGATCTGCTTGCGCGGCATCGCTTACACAACAGATGCCCGGGTCATCAGCCCTTCTTGCCACCCATGACGAGCAGCAGGCCGCCGATGACGATGGCGCCCACGCCGGCCCACACCGGCACGTTGACGGTTTCCTTTTCTTTCACGGTGAGCTCCAGCGGGCCGAGCTTCACGGCTTCGGTTTCCTTGGTGTAGCTGAAGCTGCCGTACACCAGCGCGATGGCGCCCGCGGCGATGAGGAGGATGCCGACCAGTTTGGCTGAGTTCATGCTTGTTCCGTTCTTTGATGATGCACTGCCGTCGACAGACCAGGAGCGGCGTCGACGCAACGCTGGGAGCGATGATGCATCAATTGCAATCCCGGCTCAGCCGGGATCGCGGTACTTCGCAGCGGTGATGAACTGACCGAAGGTTTCGCACCAGACGATGACGCTGGTGTAACCCGCGGGATCGGCGCCCGCGGGCAGGGGCACGATGAAGTTCTCGAAGGTCTTCACATCACCCACACGCAGCATGGTTGGCTTCAGGCGCTTGAAGTCGGCCTCGGTCTCCACGAATTCCGGCGACAGGTACAGCTTGTAGTCGGGCCCGGGCGCCAGCCGCCCGGTGAACACGATCTGCTGCAGGCTCAAGCTCACCGTGCCCTCGCCCCAGTGCAGCGGATCGCTGTCTTTCAGGTCGCGACGGAACTCGCCGCTGTACCGCCCACCCGCGGCGGCTTGCGCCACCTGTTCGGTGCTGGGCCCGGGCGGCGCGGTGAGGATGGGCAAGGTGTAGATGCCGGCACCAAAACCGACCAGCAAGGCGAACACGTGCGATGCCAGCAGCCAGGCGGTGCGGCGGCGTGGCACAGGGGCGGCGGTGTTGGTCATGAACGGACTCCTGCGATGTGACCCCGATTCGTCTGGCCAGGGCCGAAAGCCTTACAAGCAAGCTGCAACTCAGGACGGCAGCATGCTCTTCAGACGCAGCAGCCCGGCCACCGTCTGCAGGCAGGCCTGCGCGGCCTCGGTGCCCTTGACGGCAAAGTGGCGCATGAAGTATTTGCGGTGTTCGACATGTTCGTGGAAATGGTGCGGCGTGAGCACGGCGGAAATCATGGGCACGCCGGTGTCGAGCTGCACGTCCATGAGCGCCTGCACCACGGTCTGGGCCACAAAGTCGTGGCGGTAAATGCCGCCGTCCACCACCAGTGCGCTGCCGACCACCGCGGCATAGCGCCCGGATCGCGCCAGCCGCTGCGCATGCAGCGGGATCTCGAACGCACCGGGCACGTCGAACACGTCGATGGCGTCCGCGCCGACACCGGACAGTGCCATCTCCGCAAAAAATGCATCCCGCGCCTGATGAACGATGTCGGCGTGCCACGAGGCTTCGACGAATGCGAAGCGCAGCCCGGCCGGCAGCTGAATGGAGGGGGAAGATTCGGTCTGATTCATGGTGTCCTTGAAACAGGAGGGGCCAACCAATCAGGGCGCACAAGCGCACGCGCACCGCTGCGCGCAACGCAACGGACGCCTGGCTCACGCTCTCTTGCATCCGGACTGTGACCGTCGGTCCCGGGATCTCACCGGGTCTGCTGACCCCATGCCAGGGACAGACCCTGGCGTGGGCGCTCGCGGCACTCGTGCGGTCGTGTCGCCACGCCGCCATCACCGCCGGTGGGGAATTGCACCCCGCCCTGAGAACGCTTGTGTCCGACACGGGGCCGGACGCCTTTGATTCTAGGCACAGCAGGGTCTACGCACTGTCGCGCGGGTTGATGCGCGCAGGCGGCTCAGGCGCTGACGATCCAGCCTTCGAGCGGATCGAATTCGGGCAGGCCCCAGCTCGCATGGCCCGACTCGTGTTGCGCCTGCGCCCAGGCGGCCTGCAGCAGGCAGAGCACGGCGTCCAGGCTGTCGCCGCTGGCGTCGTCGGCCAGCGCATCGCGTTGCGCGTGCGTGAGCTTCAGGCGCAGGCCACCGGCTTGCAGCAGTGGCGCCTGGCCGTTCTCCAGTGCATTGATCAGCGTCTTGCGCGCGATCAGGCGGTCGGGCGTTTGTTTGGCCTTGTCGTCGCTTTTGTACGAAGTGGTGCCCAGCACGCTGCGCGCCAGCAGCCCGGGATAGGCCTCCAGGCCCACACGCGAGCCATCTCCATGCAGCAGACCGGGCAGCGTGATGCCTGCAGCCATGAGGCGCGGCACGCCCGCGTGCAGCATGAAAGCCACCGGCGGGTTGACCCACTTCATGCTCGGGCTGGAGCCGGCCGGTCCGTCGGTGGCGCGGTGGGCGAACTTGCCACCCACCGGGCGGGCGTTGCAGAACCCGGCAAAGGCCTCGCGGATGGTTTCGCGGCTGAGGCCGGCGTAATGGGTCATGCAGGCCGCCCAGTCGGTGGGCCAGCCCAGGGTGGTGACGAGTTCGCGCGGCAAACCGAACGGCAGATCAAAACCGCCCACCCAGTGGCCGGGCTCGGCCATGCGCACCGCCCAGGCTTCAAGCGTCTCGAAGCGCTCCATGCCGTTGATGACGATGCGCTTGCGGTCGGTGCGGCCCACGGCCAGCGTGATGGGTTTGCGGCGGCTCGGCGCGCTGGTGAAATCGCAGCCCAACAAGGACGGCGAAGGTGAAGTCGTCATGCCGTGATCATCCCAGCGCCAGCGCCATCACGCCCGCAGCGATCAACATGGCCCCCAACAGCCGCGCGACCCGGTCACCTTCGCCCAGCAACTGGCCGCCGATCAATGCGGCGAACAACATCGACACCTCGCGCGCCGGCGCCACATGCGACAACGGCGCCTGCTGCATGGCAAAGAGCACCAGCACATAGGCCACCGGGCTCACCACCGCCACCAGCAAGGCGTAGCGCCATTGCGTGTGCCAGAGCTGCACGGCCGTGGGGAGGTCGCGCAGCACGCTGGGCGCGAGCAGCGCCACGCGCACGAAGTTGCCCATGTAGTCCACCAGGATGGGTGACATCAGCACCACCTTGACCGCGTAGCCGTCGACCACGGTGTAGGACGCAATGAACACGCCGGTGACCACGCCATAGACCATGCCCTTGTGCACACGCATGCGCGCCACCGGGTCGTGCGCAGCGCGCAACAGGCCGGGCCCGCCCGCAATCAGGAACACACCACCCACCACGCCGGCAATGCCGGCCAGGCCCAGCGCGGAGATCTGTTCACCCAGCAGCACGATGGCCACCAGCGACGACAACAGCGGACCGGTGCCTCGCGCCATGGGGTAGACCACGGTGAGGTCGGACTTGCGGTAACCGCGCAGCAGGATGACGTAGTAGATGACGTGGAGCACGCCGCTGGCCAGCACCAGCGCCCATTCGATGGCGCCCCAGCCCGGCACCACATCGCGCCCGATCCACCAGCCCAGCGGCGCCCACACCAGCATCATGAGGAAGGCGCTGAAGAAGGCGAAGCGCGCGTCGCCCCCGGCCTTCTTGGCGGCGATGTTCCAGCAGGCGTGGATCAGGCCCGCGAGAACGATCAGGCCGAGCGCAGTCAGGGACATGCAACGTCAGAAGAAGGCAGATCCGAGGGGCACCGCGGGTCCGGCTCCGCCGGCCCGAGGTGCCGTCCCCCTTCCAAGCGCCGCAGACGCGCCAGAGAGGGGGGAAGCCGCGCAGCGGCGCAGGGGGGAGACCTTCAAGCCCTGCCGATGATGCTCGCGGTGGCCATCAACTCTTCGAGCAGGGCAAGAGAAACCTTGCCCGACACCGCGTACGGATCGAACTCGGGCTTCTCCGAGTACTTGAGCACGATGGAGGTGTTGAGCTTGGACAGATTGACCTGGCCCATCGTCCAGCCACCGAAGCGGCGCTCGGTGATTTCTTCGTAGTGCAGCAGTTCCACGCCGGTGTGGCGATCGTCGGCCACGATGTGGTTGTAGAGCGTGTTGACCGCACTGCGACCGCCTTCAATCGCCTGCAGGAACACGCCACCGCCGTAGCACAGCACGCCGGTGATGCCGTAGCCCATGTTGTGCGAACGCGAGGATTCGAGGATGGATTCGATCACGCGGGGGGAATCTTTTTCGACAGCGCGGCTGACGTAGAGGAGGCGGACGAGCATGGTGTTCTTCTTCTGGACGTTCGTTGGATTCAGCGCGGGATGAGCGAGAGGAATTCGCGCCGCAGGTTGGGGTCTTTGAGGAACACGCCGCGCATGACCGAGTTGATCATCTTGCTGTCCAGGTCTTTCACGCCGCGCCAGGCCATGCAGTAGTGGCTGGCTTCCATCACGAGAGCCAGGCCGTCGGGCTGGGTCTTTTCCTGGATCAGGTCGGCCAGCTGCACCACGGCCTCTTCCTGGATCTGCGGGCGACCCATGATCCACTCGGCCAGGCGCGCGTACTTGGACAGGCCGATCACGTTGGTGTGTTCGTTGGGCATCACGCCGATCCAGATGCGGCCGATCACCGGGCAGAAATGGTGGCTGCAGGCGCTGCGCACCGTGATGGGTCCGACGATCATCAATTCGTTGAGATGCTCGGCGTTCGGGAATTCGGTAATGCTGGGCGCCTTGACGTAGCGCCCGTTGAACACTTCCTTGATGTACATCTTGGCCACGCGGCGCGCGGTGTCGCCGGTGTTGTGGTCGTTGTCGAGGTCGATGACCATGCTGTCGAGCACGCCTTTCATCTTCTCGGCGACCTCGTCGAGCAACAGCTCGAGCTCACCCGGCTCGATGAATTCGGCGATGTTGTCGTTGGAATGGAAGCGCTGGCGCGCCGCTTTCACACGCTCGCGGATCTTGACGGACACGGGCGTGCCGATGTCGTCGTCGGGTGCAGGAGGGGTCGTGGGGGGGTCGGTCTTCAGCAGCATGGGCGCATGCTATCACCCGACTTGTCGCGGACCGTTCTCAGTGGTCTTGACCGATTTTCGCTGGGGTTTTCACCAGCAGCTGCTCCAGATCCTGCAACGTGCTCGCCTCGTGCAGGGGTTTGTCGTGCCGGATGCGCTGCATGCGCGGAAAGCGCAGCGCCACGCCGCTTTTGTGGCGGGTGCTGCGGGCGATGCCTTCAAAGGCGAGTTCAAACACCATCGTGGGCCGTACGCTGCGCACCGGCCCGAACTTCTCCAGCGTGTGCTGGCGGATCACCGCGTCGACCGACTTGAACTCGTCGTCGGTCAGGCCCGAATAGGCCTTGGTGAAAGCCACCAGTTGCAGCGCGCCGGGCACGGCGGGTTCGCGCCGGGCAATGGCGTCCACCACGGACTGGGCCTCGGCGGCGCTGGCCGGCGCGCGGCTCCACACGGCGAAGGTGTAGTCGGTGTAAACCGAGGCACGGCGACCGTGGCCGGCCTGGGCGTAGATCAACACGCCGTCGATGCTCAGCGGGTCGATCTTCCATTTCCACCAGGCGAGCACACCGTCTTCGCTGCCGGTGCCCGGACCGGCCCAGCGTTTCTGGCGCCCGGAGCCGTAGACGCTGTCGCGGTGCTTGAGCATGAGGCCTTCCACACCGAGCTTGCGTGCCTTCGAGCGTTGTTCGGCGAGCGTGGTCCAGTCGCTGCCGTCGATGCGCGGAGACAGCCACAGGCGCGGGCCGGTCGCCACGTTCAAACCCGCTGCCAAGGCCTCCAGGCGGGCTCGGCGTTCGGTTTGTGGCAACGCACGCAGGTCTTGTGCGCCGGCTTCCAGCAGGTCGTAGGCCATGAAGCTCACGGGTGCGTCGGCCAGCACCTTGGCGTTGAGCGTCTTGCGGCCGATGCGTTGCTGCAGCAACGCAAACGGCGCGGGCCGACCGGGCCGGTCGCTGCCGGGCAAGGCTGGCCCGCCCTCCTCGTCCCAGACCAGGATCTCGCCGTCGACCACCGTGCTGTCGGGCCAGCGCTGCGCCAGGGCCTGCAACTCGGGGAAGCGGTCGCTCATGAGCTCCTCGCCGCGCGACCACACCCACACCTGACCGGCGCGCTTGACGATCTGGCCGCGGATGCCGTCGAACTTCCACTCGGCCAGCCAGTCGCCGGCCGGTCCCAGCCGCGCCTGCATGGCCTGCGCGATGCCGGTGCTGGCGACTTCCATGTCCAGCAGGCCGTCGCTGGCATCCCTGCCCAGCGGACTGGCGAGAAAAAACGGATAGGGTTGGCTGGGCTCGCGACCGGCATGTTCATCGCCCGCTGTCTCGACGGGAGCCAGCAGCGACCGGTATTGCGCAGCGGTGGGCAGTCGCTTGCCGTCGGTGAAACCCATCATGCGCGCGGCCACCTGTTTGGCGTCCAGCCCCGCGTGTTGGGCGATGGCGCGCTGCACGAGCAGCTTGCTCACACCCACACGGAAACCGCCGCCCACCAGCTTGACCAGCAGGAAACGTCCGGTGGCATCGAGCTCGCGCCACCAGTTGCGCAAGGCCACGGCCACCACCTCGTCGCCCTGCCCGCGCAGCGGCAACAGGCGCTGCTCCATCCAGTCGCTCAGGCTGGTGGCCAGACCGTCTGCGCTCGCGGGCGCGGGCAGCACCAGCGCGATGGTTTCGGCCAGGTCGCCCACGGCCTGGTAGCTCGCGTCGAACAGCCAGGCGGGCAGGCCAGACGCCTCTTCGGCCAGCGCGCGCAGCTGCGCGGTCTTGATCAGCTGGCGCGGTTTTCCGCCCGAGAGGAAGTACACGGCCCAGGCCGCGTCGGCATCGTCCACCGCGCCCAGATAGCGCTGCAGCGCCGTGACCTTGGCGCTGGTCGAGGTGGTCGCGTCGAGTTCGGCGAACAGGTCGGCGAAGCGCTTCATGCTGCGGGAGCGGGCACGATCTCGGCCCGGGTTTCGTGCTCGTCGCCATATTCGGTGTCGAAGCCCTCGGCCTGCAGGCCTTGCTCCTGCAGGTACCTCACCAGCACCGGGACGCTGCCGTGCGTGACGATCACGCGCTCGGCGCCGCTGGCTCCGATGGCGCCCAACAGGCCGGGCCAGTCGGCGTGGTCGCTGAGCACAAAGCCGCGGTCGTGGCCACCGCGCCGGCGCTGGCCACGCACCTGCATCCAGCCGCTGGCGAACGCGTCGGAAAAATCGCCGAAGCGTTTGATCCACGGTGTGCCGAGTGCACTGCCGGGGCAGAGCACCAGCGCGCGCTGCAGACTGGCCTTGTCGGTCACGTCGCTGACCATCAGCGTGTCGGGCAGTGCCACGCCCACCGCGCGGTAGGCGCGGTTGAGCGGCTCGACCGCGCCGTGGCAGACGATGGGGCCGATGGATGCGTCCACCCCGCCCAGGATGCGCTGCGCCTTGCCCAGGCTGTAGCACACCAGCACGCTGGCGCGCCCGGCAGCGGCGTTGTCGGCCCACCACTGGTTGATCTGGCCGAACAGCTCGGCGTCGGGCCGCCAGCGGTAGATCGGCAGGCCGAAGGTGGACTCGGTGATGAAGGTGTCGCAGCGCACCGGCTCGAAGGGTGTGCAGGTGCGGTCGGGCATGGCGCCGGCCGGTGTGGTGCGGTAGTCGCCGCTGGCCACCCACACGCGGCCGCCATGCTCGACCCGCACCTGGGCCGAACCCAGCACATGCCCAGCCGGGTGCAGCGAGATGCGCACGCCGTGGTGCTCCACGGTTTCGCCATAGGCCAGCCCCTGCATCGTGATGCCCTGCCCCAGCCGCGAGCGCAGCAGGCCTTCGGACACCGCGGTGGCCAGGTAGTGCGCATGACCAGGGCGCGCGTGGTCGGCGTGCGCGTGCGTGATCACGGCGCGCTCGACCTTGCGCCAGGGATCGATGTAGAAGTCGCCCGGCGGGCAGTACAGGCCCTGCGGGCGCTGGACGATCAGGTCGTCGTTCATGCGGGGATCCGCCGCCGGGCCGCCCCAAGGCGGATCAGCCCCCCCGGGGGGCAGCGGACCACGCGCAGCGGGGAAGCGTGGGGGCAACGGATCCGCCGCCGGGCCGCCCCAAGGCGGATCAGCCCCCCCGGGGGGCAGCGGACCACGCGCAGCGGGGAAGCGTGGGGGCAACGGATCCGCCGCCGGGCCGCCCCAAGGCGGATCAGCCCCCTTGGGGGGCAGCGACCCGCGCAGCGGTGGAGCGTGGGGGCAGTCATCAGTAGCGATGACCGGTGACAAACAAGGTCGCGCGCATGATGCCGAACGCGATTCGATCGAGCACCCTCTGCGTCCAGTGCCGGCTGCTCAAGGCCCGCACATCGACCATGTCGCCCGCGTTCTGTACCAGGCCATCGAGGTGGCTGCGCAGCAACTCGGCAAAGCGCCGGTCGGTGGTCATCACATTGGCCTCGCGCGCCAGCAGCAACGAGAGCGGGTCGAGGTTGGTCGATCCCACCGTGGCCCAGCGCTCGTCCACCACCGCCACCTTGGCATGCAGCGCGCTCGGGGCGTACTCGTGGATCTCGATGCCGGCGTTGACCAGGTGCTGGTAGACCGGCCGCGCGGCGCGGTACTGAAAGAAGTTTTCGTACCGGCCTTGCGAGAGCAAGCGAACCCGCACTCCCCGCGCGGCCGCCAGGATGAGCGCGCGGCGCAGCTTGCGTCCGGGGATGAAGTACGCGTTGGCGATCACGATCTCGCGCCGCGCCGCGCCGATGGCCTTGAGGTAGGCGCGTTCGATGTCGTGGCGGTGGCTCACGTTGTCGCGCAGCAGCAGCGTGGCGCGCGCACTGTCCACGCCCAGGGGCGCGGCGCTGCTGTCGCCAAACGCGCTGTCGCTGCCCTGCCCACTGGTGCGGGCCGTCTCCAGCTTTTGCAGCAGACGCGAGAAGTCGCCCACCGGGCGCGACTCGCGCAAGGCTTCCCACGCCGCCTTGAACTCGCGCCGGCGAGCCTGGCGCGCGGCCTGCAGGCGCCACCACAACTGCTCCATGGTCTCGGCCATGTCCTGCACCAAGGGGCCGGCCACGCGCAATGAAAAGTCCAGCCGAGGAGCGTCCAGCTTGCCCAGCGCCACATCGTCCTGGTCGTCGATGATGTTGATGCCACCACAAAACCCCACCGTGCCATCGACCACGCAGAGCTTGCGGTGCAGGCGCCGCCAGCGGCTGGGCAGCAGCAGGCCGAATCGGCCCAGCGGTGCGTAGATGTGCCAGTGCACGCCGGCGGCGTCGAACCGCTCCCGCCATGTCGGCGGAATGACCGGCGTGCCCACGCCGTCGATCACCAGCCGCACCACCACGCCGCGCTGCGCCGCGCGCTCCAGTGCTTCGGCCACGCTGAGTGCGGAGCCGGCAAACTCGAAGATGTAGGTTTCCAGGTGCACCACACGGCGCGCGGCATCCATCGCCGCCACCAGCGCCGGAAAGAACTCGGCGCCGCCTTGAAGCAGCAGCAACTGGTGGCCCCCTCGCAAAACACCGCGCACGGCGCGCGAACGGCGTGAAGTCCGGGTTCTCGCTTTCACAGCTCCAGCTCGGCGATCAGCGGCAGGTGATCGGACATGCGCGCCCACGCGCGGCCGTGAGGCACCTGCGCCGACACGGGCCGCAGCCCGCGCACGAAGATGCGGTCCAGGTGCAGCAGCGGCAGGCGGGAAGGATAGGTGGGCAGGCGGATGCCTTCAAAGGTGCGCAGGCCGAGGTCGGCCATGGGTTTGAGCAGCTGCGCGCCCCAGTCGTTGAAATCACCCGCCACGATCAGCGGCGCGGTTTCGGGCACGCCGGTGGCGACGTACTCGCCCAGGCGCTGCACCTGGCGGGTACGGCTGGCGTGGATCAGCCCCAGATGTACCACGACCACGTGCACCTCGATGCCGTCGATCAACAGGTGCACATGCAACAGCCCGCGCTGCTCGAAGCGGTGGTCGGACACGTCGGAGTGCTGGGTGCCGATCACCGGCCAACGGGACAACAGTGCGTTGCCGTGTTCGCCGTGGCGCGTGGTGGCGTTGGTGCGGTACACCGCCTCGTAGCCGTCGGGTGTGAGGTAACTGGCCTGGTCCAGGTCGGGCCAGCGGGTGAATTGTTTCTCCAGCTTGCGGTTGTGTTGCCGCACCTCTTGAAGACACACGATGTCGGCATCGAACTGCTCGACCGCGTGCGCCAGGTTGTGGATCTCCAACCGCCTCCCGGGACCCAGGCCTTGTACGCCTTTGTGGATGTTGTAAGTGGCGACGCGAAGAATGCTCATGGGGCAAATCATGCCACCAACCCCACACGCGCCATGCGTCAATCACTTCAAACTTGTGACCATTCTGGGCAGCCACGAGATCGCCTCGGCATTCGACGGCGAGAAGCAGCGCTCGATCGCTTCCGTCCAGGGCAGCCACACCTGATCGCGGTGCTCGCGCGGGCTGAGAACCACCGGCACAGCCCGGGGAATGCACAGGCCGAACAGGTGCTCGGTGTTGTGGGTCACGGCCTCGGCATAGCGGTGGCGCCACTGCGGGTAGATCTCGTACACGTTCTCCAGCGCCCAGTCGGTCAGCGCATGGCCGGGCGCCCGCACATCAAGCCCGGTTTCTTCCGCCACCTCGCGCGCGGCCGTCCGCTCGAAGGGCTCGTCGGGCGAGTCCTTCGAGCCGGTCACCGACTGCCAGAAACCCGGCGCATCGGCGCGTTCGATCAGCAGCACATCCAGCGCCGGGGTGTGGATCACGACCAGCACCGACTGCGGAATCTTCGGTGGCATGGGAGACCGGGTCAGAAGAGGCGAGCCGAATGGCCTGCCGCCCGGGCGCGCTGCAACAGCTTCCAGGCCGACCATGCCCGCAGGGCCAGGCCGAGCGAGCGGCGCGGCCGCCACACGAGCACAGCCAGAACGCTGCCGGCCACCGCCAACGGATTGGCGCGGATCCAGAGCCAGGCGTCCTGCAACCGGTCGGCCCACCTCCAGGCGGGCTGCAACACCTGCAACTGGTCCACCAACTGGCCGCGCAACTGGCCGGAACGCTGCACCAGCAACTGGCGCCGTCGAGCGAGTTGCTCGGCGCGGTCGGGCTCGGCAACGCTCACGACCGCAGCTCCTCGCGGTCCTGCTTGAGTTCTTCCACCGTGGCCGAAAACAGCCGGGTACCGCTGCGCAGGCGCTCACGCGCCAGCCACGCCGCCACCCCCCCGAGGGCGATGAACAAGCCGGCGAACACCGCCAGGGGCAGCAGGCGGTGGCTGTCCCACAGCGCCACCGTGATCAGCATGGCCAGAAAGCACAGCCCCAGGCTGACAAAGGCCACCGCCACGGCGCCATAGATCAGCAGGCCGCCCACACGCAGGATTTCTTCCTGGGCTTCCACGCTGAGCAACTCCAGCCGTAGCTGGAGCAGCTCGAGCACGGTGCCGGTCAATCCCTTGAGCGAGGCCGACAGGCGGGTCGGTGGCGCAGACATGCCGCGACCGTTCAACGCCGGCTGATGAGCAGCCCGATCACCAGGCCAATGCCGGCGGCGGTGCCCACGGCGCGCCAGGGATGCTCGTGCACATAGTCGTCGGTGGCGCGCGCCATCTCGCGGGTTTTTTCCTTGATCGCGTCTTCGGCGTCCAGCAGTTTGTGGCGGGCCAGTCGCAGGTTTTCATTGATGCGCTCGCGAAGCTCCACCACCTTGCCTTCGGTCTGGTGGGCGGTGGCCACCATCAGCTCTTCCGCGTCGGCGATGACGCGCTGCAGATCGGCCACCAGTTTCTCCTTGTTGGCCAGGGTGTCTTGGGCGTTCTTGCTCATGGGAAGGCTCCTTTCAAAAAAGCCATCCTAACAAACCCTCACCCGTATCTGGCCGTACGTTTCGTTACCGCACCTTCCCGGTGCGGAACCTTCGGAAGACCAACAAAAAAAGGGCGGCATGTGCCGCCCTTTTCGCCAGGCCCAACAGGCTCATGCGGTTTTGGCCAGGTCCGTGTTGCGCAGGCGGATGTGCAGTTCGCGCAGCTGCTTCTCGTCCACCAGGCTGGGCGCCTGGGTCAGCAGGCACTGGGCGCGCTGGGTCTTGGGGAAGGCGATCACGTCGCGGATGGATTCGGCACCGGTCATGAGCGTGACGATGCGGTCCAGGCCGAAGGCCAGTCCGCCGTGGGGCGGCGCACCGTACTGCAACGCGTCGAGCAGGAAGCCGAACTTGACCTGGGCCTCCTCGGGCGTGATCTTGAGCGCGTCGAACACCTTCTGCTGCACGGCAGCGGTGTGGATACGCACCGAACCGCCACCGATTTCCCAGCCGTTGAGCACCATGTCGTAGCCCTTGGCGATGCACTTCTCGGGCGCGGTGACCATCCAGTCCTCGTGGCCGTCTTTGGGTGCGGTGAAGGGGTGGTGCACGGCGGTCCAGCGGTCGGCTTCCTCGTCGTGTTCGAACATCGGGAAATCCACCACCCACATCGGGGCCCAGCGGCTTTCGAACAGGCCGTTTTTCTTGCCCAGCTCGCTGTGACCGATCTTCAGGCGCAGCGCGCCGATGGCGTCGTTGACGACCTTGGCCTTGTCGGCGCCGAAGAAGATGATGTCGCCGTTCTGCGCCTTGGTGCGCGAGAGGATGTCTGCAACAGCCTTGTCGTGCAGGTTTTTGACGATCGGGCTCTGCAGGCCGTCGCGGCCCTTGGAAGCGTCGTTGACCTTGATCCAGGCCAGGCCCTTGGCGCCGTAGATCTTGACGAACTCGGTGTAGGCGTCGATCTCGCTGCGGCTCATGTCGGCGCCTCCGCGCACGCACAGGGCAACGACACGGCCACCTTTCATGGTGGCGGGCGCCGAGAACACCTTGAAGTCCACATCGCCCATCACGTCGGTGAGTTCGGTGAACTCGAGCGAGACGCGCAGGTCGGGCTTGTCGGAGCCGAAGCGGTGCATGGCTTCGCTGTAGGCCATCACCGGAAACTCGCCGAGGTCCACGCCCAGCGTGTTCTGGAACACCGTCTTGATCATGCCCTGGAACATGTCGCGGATGTCTTCCTCGGTCAGGAACGAGGTCTCGATATCGATCTGGGTGAACTCGGGCTGGCGGTCGGCGCGCAGGTCTTCGTCGCGGAAGCACTTGGTGATCTGGTAGTAGCGGTCGAAGCCGGCCACCATCAGCAGCTGCTTGAACAGCTGTGGCGACTGCGGCAGCGCGAAGAAGTGACCATCGTGCACACGGCTGGGCACAAGGTAGTCGCGCGCGCCTTCGGGCGTGCTCTTGGTGAGCATGGGCGTTTCGATGTCGATGAAGCCGTTGGCGTCCAGAAACTTGCGCACTTCCATCGCCACGCGGTAGCGCAGCATCAGGTTGTTCTGCATGTAGGGGCGGCGCAGGTCCAGCACGCGGTGCGTGAGGCGCGTGGTCTCCGACAGGTTGTCGTCGTCGAGCTGGAAGGGTGGCGTGACCGAGGGGTTGAGCACCTTCAGTTCGTGGCACAGCACCTCGATCTGGCCGCTTTTCAGCTTGTCGTTGGTGGTGCCGGCGGGGCGCGCGCGCACCAGGCCGGTGACCTGCACGCAGAACTCGTTGCGCACGTCTTCGGCGGTGCCGAACATCTCGGCGCGGTCGGGATCGCAGACGACCTGCACATAACCTTCGCGGTCGCGCAGGTCGATGAAGATCACGCCACCGTGGTCGCGACGGCGGTTGACCCAGCCGCAGAGCTTCACGGTTTCGCCCATTTGGGCCTCGGTTACCAGACCGCAGTAGTGGGTACGCATCGCCATTTCGCTTTTTCTTTCAACAGGTTCGCGGGCCGGGCCCGCGGGGGAACATCAGGGGGTCTTCTGGATGGCGCCATCGGCGCCCACCTTGAGATGCGGGTTCTTGGGGCCGCCGGGCACAATCACGCCCATCGACACGATGTAGGTCAGCGCTTCGTCCACGCTCATCTGCAGCTCCACGCAGGCGCTCTTGCGCACCATCACGAAGTAACCGCCGGTGGGGTTGGGCGTGGTGGGCACGTAGACGCTGTGGAACTCGTCGAGCTCACCCGAGCGCCCCGGCTGGGCCTGGAGCTGAAGCAACACATCACCTGCTGGTGAGCCGGTGAGAAAACCGATGGTCCACATGTCTTCGTGCGGCCACTCGATCAACAGCGCCTTGCGAAACGCGTTGCCCTTCTCGGAAAACAGCGTGTCCGACACCTGCTTCACGCCCGAGTAGATCGAGCGCACCACGGGTATGCGGTGCAGCAGCGCGTGCCACCAGCTCACCAGCTTGTTGCCGATGATGTTGGACGCCAGCGCCCCGATGGAGAGCACCACCACCAGTGCAAACACCACGCCCAGGCCGGGAATGTGCATGCCGAGCAGCTGGTCGGGCTGCCAGCTGGTGGGCAGGATGCGCAGGGTCTGGTCGAGCGTGCTGACCACCCACTCCAGCACCCAGAGCGTGATGATCAGGGGCACCAGCACCAGCAGGCCCGAGAACAACCATTTGCGCAAAGACGGCATGAGGCTCGGCTCAGGAACCCGACGGCGTGGTCGGGGTGGCGCTTGCAGGCGCGGCCGCGGGGGACGCGGCTGGCGCGGGCGCCGGTGCGGCGGCGGCATCACCTGCCGGCTTGGCCGGAGTGGCTGCGGTGGGCGCGCCATCGGAAGCCGGCGTGGCGGCGGGCTTGCTGCCCTCGCGGAAATCGGTGACGTACCAGCCCGAGCCCTTGAGCTGGAAGCCGGCGGCGGTCAGCTGTTTCTTGAAGCTGGCCTGCCCGCACGACGGGCAGACGGTGAGCGGGTCGTCGGACATTTTCTGCAGCACGTCCTTGGCATGACCGCAGGACTCGCACTTGTAGGCATAGATGGGCATGGCGTGAACCTGATGAAGAGGGGGACGTCCCGCCGGGGCAGCCGCCCGACGGGCGCGCCGTGTTCCCTCGCGGGAAGTGGAACAAAACCCGTCATTATAAATTGAGGGGGATTGTCGCGCCGCCCGCCGGGCGGCGGCCCCGACGCCTCAACGGCGCAGGGTCACCACAGGCGCACGCGCACCAGCACCTGCATCACGACCAGCCCGAGCAGGAAGCCCAAACCGCCGTACACGATGGCCTGCAAGAGGCGGTTGGTGCGCCGCTGTTCGGCCAGCAGACTGTCGAGTTCGCGCCGCAGCTCGTGTGGCTTGTGCTGCAGGTAGTCGTTGAGCAGGCGGGGCAAGGCAGGCAACAACTTGGCATATTGCGGCGCCTCGGCCTTGAGCTGCTGCAGCAGCTTCTGCGGTCCGACCTGCTCGACCATCCAGGTCTCGAGGAAAGGCTTGGCGGTGTTCCACAGGTCCAGCTCGGGATCCAGGTCGCGCCCCAGACCTTCGATGTTGAGCAAGGTTTTCTGCAGCAGCACCAGCTGCGGCTGGATCTCGACCTGAAAACGGCGCGAGGTCTGGAACAGGCGCATGAGCACCATGCCCAGCGAGATTTCCTTCAGCGGACGGTCGAAATACGGTTCACACACCGCGCGTATCGCGGATTCGAGCTCGTCCACACGCGTGCCGGCGGGCACCCAGCCCGACTCGATGTGCAGCTCGGCCACGCGCTTGTAGTCGCGGCGGAAAAACGCGGTGAAGTTCTGCGCGAGGTATTCCTTGTCGAACTCGGTGAGCGTGCCGACGATGCCGAAATCGAGCGAGATGTAGCGCCCGAAGGTGGCGGGTGCCGTGCTCACCTGGATGTTGCCCGGGTGCATGTCGGCGTGGAAAAAGCCATCGCGGAACACCTGGGTGAAGAACAGCGTCACCCCGTCGCGAGCCAGTTTCGGAATGTCCACGCCGAGTTTGCGCAGCTCTTCCACGCGGTTGATCGGCAGACCGTACATCCGCTCCATCACCATCACCTCGGTGTGGCAGTAGTCCCAGAGCATTTCGGGGATCAGCACCAGGTCCAGTCCCTGCATGTTGCGGCGCAGTTGTGCTGCGTTCGAGGCTTCGCGCAACAGGTCGAGCTCGTCGTGCAGGTACTTGTCGAACTCGCCCACCACCTCGCGCGGCTTGAGGCGTTTGCCGTCGGCCGAGAGCCGCTCGACCCAGCCCGCCATCATGCGCATGAGGCTGAGGTCCTTGTCGATCACGGCCGCCATGTTGGGTCGCAGCACCTTGACCGCCACCTCGCGCCCGCCGTGGCGGCCATCGCGCAAGGTCGCGAAGTGCACCTGGGCGATGGAAGCGCTGGCCACCGGCACCTGCTCGAAGTGGCTGAACACCTCGCTCAGCGGCTTGCCGAACGCGCGCTCGATGCTGGCCACTGCGACCTCGCTGGGAAACGGCGGAACGCGGTCCTGCAGGCGGGCGAGTTCGTCGGCGATGTCGGGGGGCAGCAGGTCGCGCCGGGTGGAGAGCACCTGGCCGAACTTCACGAAGATGGGCCCCAGGCGCTCCAGCGCCTCGCGCAGCCGCTCGCCCCGAGGCTCATCGAGGTTGCGTCCGACGGAAACGATGCGCGTGAGCAGGCGGATGCCACGACCGCGGAAGCTGGAGAGCACCAGCTCGTCCAGCCCGTAGCGCAACACCACCCAGACGATGAAGGCGCCGCGAAAGAGCCGCGTCATGCGCTCGGTCCGCCGTCGCGCGGCGGCACGCCGGCTTCGGACGTGGGCGCAGATGCAAAGGGCGGCCGGGGCGGAAACCCGCCGGGCATGCGGTCCACAAACGATTTGATGGCCGTTGACGCGGAGCGCGCGAAACGCGCGATGGTGTGGGCGGTGGCATCACCCACCACGCGGGACAGGTCTTCCTCCACGTCCCAGCGCACGTTGTCCACCAGCCAGGCCACCTCGGCCGCGAGTTGCACGTCACCCTGGATGTCCACGCCCGGCTTCTGCCCAGCCAGCACGCTTTGCGCGAGTTCCAGCGGCGAGGTCTGGGTGAGTGTGACGCTCAGCTCGGGCTGGACGCCAGGCTCACAACGCTCGAGCAGACCGGCCGCGGTGGGCGCGAGCGTGAGGTTGAAATCGCCCCACTGGATGCGAACCGGCTTGCCTTTCTGGCGCTTCAGGCGGTCTTGCGCCGCAGGCTCCTGCATCAACACGTGGTTGAGGAACAGCACCAGGCGGTTTTGCAACTCGTCCACCACCCAGTCGGGCGGGCGGATCGAGCCCAGCAGGGACTGCAGAAAGTTCAGGGGTGAAGCGCCGGACGTGCCGGGGCCAGATGGAGAAACGGGTGGTTCATTTTTCATGACCACCCGATTTTGACGGATAAAACCCGGCGGGCGGCGCCTTCGGCCATTGCCCCGACGGCACCGGGCCTTGCGCCCGGCCGAGGTGCTTACTGCAGGGCCTGCACGCCTGCCACCAACCAGCCGCCCGAACCGGTTTTGGGACGCGTGATGTTCCAGACTTCGCGGAAAGGGTTCGGGCCGGAGGACACGTCTTCCCGGATCATTCCCGAAAACTCCACGCTGGCCATGTAGGCATCGTCCAGCTCCTCGATGCCGAGCAACTGGGCGTCGAGCATGACGACGTCGGTCTTGTTGACGCTGACACCGCTGGTGGCTTCGCGTTCGGCCAGCTGGCTGCGGATCTGCTCCAGCATGCCGTCGGTCATCATGGCGCGCAGGCTCGGAATGTCCGAGCGGTCCCAGGCGTCCTGCAGGCTCACGAAATTGACCTTGGAGGCCTTGAGGAAACCCTCGACATCAAAGCCGGCCGGCACGCCCCAGCTCTGACCGCCACCCAAGGCGGAGCCGATCAGCGAACCACCGGCAGCGGGGGCATGGGCGGTGTCGAGCGAGGCCGGGCCGCTGCGTTCCCACGGTCGGGCCGACGCATCGTTGCCCACGTTCTGCGGCGAGTAGCTGCGCGGCGTGGCCGGGTCGAACTGGGAGTTGCCCGACTGGGTGAGCGGACCGCCGGCGCTCTGGTAGGCCATGTTGCCCACGCCGCTGGACGCTGCGCGGCGGCGCATCAGCATGCCGATCACGGCCATGGCGACGGCAGCCAGCAAGGCGAACATCAGGAACTGCGCAAAGCCTTCGCCAAAACCCAGGGCCGACGCCAGCCACGCCAGGCCCAGGCCCGCGGCCAGACCGCCCAGCATGGCGCCCCACGGGCGCTTGGGCGCCGCAGCAGCCGCCGGAGCCGCGGTGGCAGGACGGGCTGCGGCATTCTGCGCGGGCGCCTGGGGCGACGCCTGCTGCGTGGGCGCGGTGCTGCGCTGCGTCACATTGCCCGACTGCTTGCCGATCGACAGGCCGCCACCCAGGCGCTTGGCCCAGACATCCTGTGAGCCCAGCGCCATCGCGCAGACCAACACCACCGACCACAGCTTGTTCATGTCCCCGTCTCCTTCAGTCAAAAATCCGACATCTGCTCAGCACTTGATGCCCACGTGCAGCGCCACCACCCCGGCGCTGAGGTTGTGCACATCCACGTGGCCAAAGCCCACGCCGCGCATCATCTGACGCAACGCCTCCTGCCCAGGGTGCATGCGGATGGACTCGGCGAGGTAGCGGTAACTGTCCTCGTCGTTGGCCACCAGCTTGCCCAGCTTGGGCAGCACGTTGAACGAGTACCAGTCATAAGCTTTTTCGAACGGCTTCGCCACCCGGGAAAACTCCAGCACCAGCAACTTGCCCCCCGGTTTGAGCGTGCGGTGCATCTCGGTCAGTGCGCCTTCCTTGTTCGTCATGTTGCGCAACCCAAAGGCCACCGACACGACATCGAACGAATCGCTGGCAAACGGCAATTTTTCGGCGTCGCACACCAGGGTCGGGAGCACCACGCCCATGTCGAGCAGGCGGGTGCGGCCTTCGCGCAGCATGGCCTCATTGATATCGGTATGAAACACACGACCTGAAGGGCCCACCTTCTTCGCGAAGGCCAGCGACAAATCGCCCGTGCCTCCCGCGATGTCGAGCACCTGCTGGCCCGGCTGCGGGTTGGCCACGGTGAGCGTGTATCGCTTCCAGAGGCGGTGCAGACCGGCCGACATCAGGTCGTTCATCACGTCGTACTTGGGCGCGACCGAGTCGAACACGCTGCGCACGCGAGAGGCCTTCTCGCGCTCGTCGACCGTCTTGAAACCGAAATGGGTGTCTGCCATGACCGTGCCTTCAGTGGCTGCCGCAGGCGTGGCCGCCCTTTTCGATCATGGGCGCGTCGCGCTCCATGCCGGCAGCGGCCAGCCGCGCGGTGTAGTCAGCCCACAGATCGGCTTGCTTGGAGCCGAGGAAATACAGCAGGTCCCAGGAGAAGATGCCCGAGCTGTGGCCGTCCGAAAACGTGGGCTGCACCGCGTAGTTGCCCACCGGCTCCAGCGCCACGATGCCGACGTCGCGCTTGCCGGTCTGCAGCACTTCCTGGCCCGGGCCGTGGCCTTGCACTTCGGCCGAGGGCGAGTACACGCGCATCAGTTCGAAAGGAATCTTGAATTCCTGGCCGTCGGAAAAGCCGATCTCCAGCACGCGCGACTGCTGGTGCAGCGTGATGGATTGCGGCGAGGGGGTGTTCTTGTCGAGTCCGGCCATGGGTTTGTCTCTCTCTGTGTGTTGTGGGGTCAGACCAGCACGCGTTCGATGCCGCCTTCGTTGGCTTTGGCCACGTAGGTGGGCAGCCAGTCTTCGCCGAGGATCTGGCGCGCCATCTCGACCACGATGTAGTCGGCTTCAAGCAAGCCGTTGTTGAGGTCGTCTCCATAGCGCGTGAGGCCTTGCAGGCAGCTCGGGCACGAGGTGAGGATCTTCACGTTGTCCTGGGCGCCCACGGTGCCGGCGGAGCGCAGGGCGGCTTCGCCCTTGAGCAACTCTTCTTCCTTGCGGAAGCGGATCTGGGTGGAGATGTCGGGACGGGTCACGCCCAGCGTGCCCGACTCACCGCAGCAACGTTTGCTCTCCAGCACGTTGTCGCCGACCAGCGCCTTCACCGTCTTCATGGGTTCCTGCAGCTTCATGGGGCTGTGGCAGGGGTCGTGGTAGAGGTAGCCGCCCTGCCCGGCTGGCAAGGTGATGCCCTTTTCGAGCAGGTATTCGTGGATGTCGATGATGCGGCAGCCGGGGAAAATCTTCTCGAATTCGTAGCCCTGGAGCTGGTCGTAGCAAGTGCCGCAGCTCACCACCACGGTCTTGATGTCGAGGTAGTTCAGCGTGTTGGCCACGCGGTGGAACAGCACGCGGTTGTCGGTGATGATCTTCTCGGCCTTGTCGAACTGACCACTGCCTCGCTGCGGATAACCGCAGCAGAGATAGCCCGGGGGCAACACGGTCTGCACGCCGGCATGCCACAGCATGGCCTGCGTGGCCAGGCCCACCTGGCTGAACAGGCGCTCGGAGCCGCAGCCAGGGAAATAGAACACCGCCTCGGTCTCGGCGGTGGTGCCCACCGGGTTGCGGATGATGGGCACGTAGTCCTTGTCTTCAATGTCCAGCAAGGCGCGCGCGGTCTTCTTGGGCAAGCCCCCGGGCATCTTCTTGTTGATGAAGTGGATCACCTGCTCCTTGATGGGAGCCGCCCCCAGCGTGGCCGGCGGCGCGCTGGTCTGCTTGCGCGCCAGCCGCTTGAAGAGGTCGTTGGCCAGGCGCTGGGCCTTGAAGCCCACGCCCACCATGGCGCCGCGCATGAACTTGATGGTTTCGGGGTTGGTGGCGTTGAGGAACAACATGGCCACGGCATTGCCCGGACGGAAGCTTTTCTGACCCATCTTGCGCAACAGGTTGCGCATGTTCATGGTCACGTCGCCGAAGTCGATCTTGACCGGGCACGGGCTCAGGCACTTGTGGCAGACCGTGCAGTGGTCGGCCACATCCTCAAACTCTTCCCAGTGCTTGATGCTGATGCCGCGGCGCGTCTGTTCTTCATACAGGAAGGCCTCCACCAGCAGCGAGGTCGCGAGGATCTTGTTGCGCGGGCTGTACAGCAGGTTGGCGCGCGGCACGTGGGTGGCGCAGACCGGTTTGCACTTGCCGCAACGCAGGCAGTCCTTGACCGAATCGGCAATGGCGCCGATGTCGCTCTGCTGCATGATCAGCGACTCGTGCCCCATGAGGCCGAAGCTGGGTGTGTACGCGTGGGAGAGATCGGCGCTGCGCAACTGGGCGTCGTTGCCCACACCCTGGCGCAGCAGCTTGCCCTTGTTGAAGCGCCCTTCGGGATCGACCTTGGCTTTGTAGTCGGCGAACGGGCGCAGCTCCTCGTCGGTGAGGAACTCCAGCTTGGTGATGCCGATGCCGTGCTCGCCGGAGATCACACCGTCCAGGCTGCGCGCCAGGACCATGATGCGGGCCACGGCTTCGTGTGCCGTCTGCAGCATCTCGTAGTCGTCGCTGTTGACCGGAAGGTTGGTGTGCACGTTGCCGTCGCCCGCGTGCATGTGCAGCGCGGCCCAGACGCGGCCCTTGAGCACACGTTTGTGAATGGCAGTGCACTCTTCCAGCACGGCGCCGAAAGCGGCGCCGGTGAAGATCTGCTGCAGCGGCGCACGCAGCTGGGTTTTCCAGCTGGCGCGCAGGCGGTGGTCTTGCAGCTGCGGGAACAGCGTTTCTACATCGCGCAACCAGCCGGCCCACAGCGTGCGCACTTCGCGCACCAGCGCCAGGGCTTGTTGCACGCGGTCTTCGAGCAGCTCGGCGCTGGGGATGTCGTTGGCGTCGTCGGTTTTGCCCAGGGGCAACTGGCCCTTGGCGAAAAAGGCCTCCAGTGCATCGGCCAGCTTGATTTTGTTGCGCAGCGAGAGCTCGATGTTGATGCGCTCGATGCCCTCGGTGTACTCGCCCATGCGCGGCAGCGGGATCACCACGTCTTCGTTGATCTTGAAGGCGTTGGTGTGCTTGCTGATGGCCGCCGTGCGCTTGCGGTCAAGCCAGAACTTCTTGCGCGCCTCGGCGCTGATGGCCACAAAGCCTTCGCCGCTGCGCGAGTTGGCGATGCGGATCACCTCGCTGGTGGCGCGCGCGACATCGTCGGCGTCGTCGCCCACGATGTCACCAATGAGCACCATCTTGGGCAGGCTGCCGTTGCCCTTTTTGCTCTTGGTGGCGTAACCCACAGCCTTCAGGTACCGGTCGTCCAGGTGCTCCAGGCCAGCGAGCAACACGCTGGATCGCTTCTGTTCCGCGAACATGAAGTCCTTGATCTCGACGATCGAAGGCACGCAGTCGCGCGGGTTGCCGAAAAACTCCAGGCACACGGTGCGCACGTGTTCCGGCATGCGGTGCACCACCCAGCGCGCGCTGGTGATCAGGCCGTCGCAGCCTTCCTTTTGAATGCCGGGCAGGCCACTCAGGAACTTGTCGGTCACGTCCTTGCCCAGGCCTTCCTTGCGGAAGGTCTTGCCGGGGATCACGAGCTGCTCGGTGCGAACCGGCGTCTTGCCGTCGGCCTCGAAATACTTCAGCTCAAAGCTGGCCACATCGGCGTCGTGGATCTTGCCGAGGTTGTGGTCCAGCCGGGTGACTTCGAGCCACTGGGCTTGCGGCGTGACCATGCGCCAGCTCAGCAGGTTGTCCAGTGCCGTGCCCCACAACACCGCTTTCTTGCCGCCGGCATTCATGGCGATGTTGCCGCCGATGCACGAGGCTTCGGCCGAGGTCGGGTCCACCGCAAACACGTGGCCCGCGCGCTCGGCCGCATCGGCCACGCGCTGCGTGACCACGCCGGCTTCGGTCCAGATGGTGGGCAGGGGTTTGTCGTGGCCGGGTGCCTTCACCCACTCCACCTCGGTCATGGCTTCGAGCTTTTCGGTGTTGATCACCGCGCTCTTCCAGGTCAGCGGGATCGCGCCGCCGGTGTAACCGGTGCCGCCTCCGCGCGGAATGATGGTCAGGCCCAGCTCGTAGCAGCCTTTGACCAGCAAGGCCATCTCCGTTTCGGTGTCGGGCGTGAGCACCACAAACGGGTATTCCACGCGCCAGTCGGTCGCGTCGGTCACGTGAGACACACGCGAGAGACCGTCGAACTTGATGTTGTCGTGCGCAGTGAGCTTGCGCAGTGCCTTGGTGGCGCGCTGGCGCAGCGCGGCCATGGCTTCAAACGAGTGCGAGAACGCGTCCACCGCGCCCTTGGCGGCCTGCAGGAGCTCGGCCACCAGCTCGTCGCGCCCCGCGTCGTCTTGCGGCGTGCGGCGCTTCTGCACCTCGCCCAGGCGGTGGTGCAAGGCATCCACCAGCTGTTTGCGGCGTTTCGGGGTGTCCAGCAGGTCGTCCTGCAAGTAAGGGTTGCGCTGCACCACCCAGATGTCGCCCAGCACCTCGTACAACATGCGGGCCGAGCGGCCGGTGCGGCGTTCGCCGCGGAGCTCGTTCAACAAGGACCAGGCCCGCTCGCCCAGCAGCCGCTGCACGATTTCGCGGTCGGAGAAAGAGGTGTAGTTGTAGGGGATCTCGCGCAGGCGCGGTGCTTCGTCGGTGTCCACGGCGAAGAGCGAGAGCGGTGTGGGAGCGTTCATGGGTGTGGCAGACGCCAACGTGACAGTGGGTAGCCCAAGATGGTACCGCAGGGCCCATTCACACATCCCCCTTATGGAATCCCCTGTTGTCACCGACAGGAAACGCCGTTGCAATCGTTTCGTCACACAAAGCCGATACCCTACCGCCTTCCCGTCACAAGAAACTTTTGGAGCAACCATGAAAAAGCGATTCCTCCCCCTGACCGGCGCGCTGGCACTGGCCGCCCTGATCAGCGGCCCGGCCCACGCACAAACCGAGATCCAGTGGTGGCATTCCATGGGCGGCGCCCTGGGTGAGTGGGTGAACGACCTGGCTAAGGACTACAACGCCAGCCAGACGCAATACAAGATCGTTCCAACGTTCAAGGGCAGCTACGACGAGTCCATGACCGCGGCCATTGCGGCCTTCCGCTCGGGCAACGCGCCCCACATCCTCCAGGTGTTTGAAGTGGGCACCGCCACCATGATGGCCAGCAAGGGCGCCATCGTGCCGGTGGGCAAGGTCATGCAGGACGCCGGCGTGGCGTTCAACCCGGCGGCCTATGTGCCGGCGGTGGCGGGTTACTACACGGCTCCCAACGGCCAGATGTTGAGCTTCCCCTTCAACAGCTCCACCCCCGTTTTCCACTACAACAAGGACGCGTTCAAGGCGGCGGGCATGGACCCGGAGAACCCACCCAAGACCTGGCCTGAAGTGGCGCTGGCCGCCGGCAAGCTCAAGGCCGCAGGCCACAAGTGCCCCTTCACCACCAGCTGGGTGAGCTGGACGCAGCTGGAGAGCTTCTCGGCCTGGCACAACACCGAGTTCGCCACCAAGGGCAACGGCATGCGCGGCATCGACGCCCGCCTGACCTTCAACACGCCATTGCATGTGCGCCACATCGAGAACCTGGCCAACATGGCCAAGACCGGCCTCTTCGTCTACAAAGGCCGTGGCAATGCAGCAGACGCCACCTTCGTCTCGGGCGAGTGCGCCATGACAACCGGATCGTCCGCGCTGTACGGCAACATCAAGCGCAACAGCAAGTTCGCCTCCGGCATTGGCACCCTGCCCTACTACCCTGACGTGGCCGGCGCACCGCAGAACACGGTGATTGGTGGCGCGAGCCTGTGGGTGATGTCGGGCAAGAAGGCGGACGAGTACAAGGGCGTGGCCCAGTTCTTCGCCCACCTGTCCAAGCCGGCTGAAGCCGCCAAGAGCCACCAGCGCACCGGTTACCTGCCGGTGACCCTGGAGTCGTTCAAGCTGACCGACACCAGCGGCTTCTACAAGCAGAACCCAGGCACCGACGTGTCGGTCACGCAGATGATCCGCAAGACCACCGACAAGTCACGCGGCATCCGCCTGGGCAATTTCGTGCAGATCCGCACCATCAACGACGAAGAACTGGAGCAGGTCTGGGCTGGCAAGAAGACGGCCAAGGAAGCCCTGGACGCCGCCGTGAAACGCGGCAACGAGCAGCTGGAACGCTTCGAAAAAGCCAACAAGTCCTGATATTCTCGGCCGGGCACTTCGCGGTGCCCCACCCGCCCCATCGCCGGCACCACCGGTCGGGGCGGGTTTTTCGTTGAATGTCCTCTCCTTTTTTGAACTGAGAGCCCCATGGAAAAACGTGTTCGGTTCAAGTCCTCGTGGCTGCCCTGGGCGCTGATCGCGCCGCAGATGACCATCGTGCTGGTGTTCTTTTTCTGGCCCGCCGCCCAGGCGCTGTACCAGAGCCTGTTGACCCAGGATCCCTTTGGCCTGTCCACCGAGTTCGTGGGCCTGGAGAATTTCCGGCGTCTGTGGGCCGACGACACCTACCTCGCCTCCTTTACCACCACCGCGGTGTTTTCGCTCCTGGTGGCCGTGATCGGTCTGTCGATTGCCCTGCTGCTGGCCGTGTACGCCGACCGCGTGCTCAAGGGTTCGGGCGTCTACAAGACGCTGCTGATCTGGCCCTACGCCGTGGCGCCCGTGGTGGCCGGCGTGTTGTGGTTGTTCATGTTCGCCTCGCCCATGGGCGTGGTGGCTTACTACCTGCGCGCGGTGGGCATCGAGTGGAACCACCTGCTCGACGCCGACCACGCCATGACCCTGATCGTGGCGGCTGCCGTGTGGAAGCAGATCTCCTACAACTTCCTGTTCTTCCTGGCCGGCCTGCAGTCGATTCCCAAATCGTTGATTGAAGCCGCCGCCATCGACGGTGCGGGCCCGTGGCGCCGCTTCTGGTCCATCGTGTTCCCGCTGCTCTCGCCTACCACCTTCTTCCTGCTGGTGATCAACATCGTCTACGCCTTCTTCGACACCTTCGGCATCGTCGACGCCACCACGCAGGGTGGCCCGGGCAAGGACACGGCCATCCTGGTCTACAAGGTCTACTACGACGGCTTCAAGGCGCTCGACATGGGCGGCTCGGCCGCGCAGTCGGTGGTGCTCATGGTGGTGGTCATCACGCTCACGGTGATCCAGTTCCGCTTCGTCGAGAAGAAAGTGCAGTACTGATGATCGAAAAACGCCCCGGCCTCACGGTCCTGTCCCACGTCGTGCTGATCCTCGGCGTGCTCATCGTCGGCTTCCCGCTCTACATCACCTTCATCGGCTCCACCCAGACGTCCGAGCAGATCGCGCAGGCCTTCCCCATGTCGCTCATCCCGGGCAACAACATGCTGGAGACCTACCGCACCGCGCTGTTTGGCGGCGAAACGCAAGCCGGCAGCCGCATTCCGGCGGCCGCGCCCATGATGTGGGTGAGTCTGGTGAGCGCGCTGGTGATCACCATCGGCAAGATCGCCATCTCGCTGCTCTCGGCGTTTGCCATCGTGTACTTCCGCTTCCCGATGCGCAACCTGGTGTTCTGGATGATCTTCGTCACCCTGATGCTGCCGGTGGAGGTGCGGATCGGGCCGACCTACGAAGTGGTGGCCAACCTCGGGATGCTCAACACCTACGCGGGCCTCACGGTTCCGTTGATTGCCTCGGCCACCGCCACCTTCCTGTTCCGGCAGTTCTTCCTGACCGTGCCCGACGAACTGGTGGAGGCTGCGCGCATGGACGGCGCGGGCCCCATGCGTTTCTTCAAAGACGTGTTGCTGCCACTGTCCAAGACATCGATCGCCGCGCTGTTCGTGATCCAGTTCATCTACGGCTGGAACCAGTATTTGTGGCCGCTGCTGGTGACCACCGACGAGTCCATGTACCCGGTGGTCATGGGCATCAAGCGCCTGATCTCGGGCGATTCGTACACCGAATGGAACGTGGTGATGGCCACCGCCATCCTGGCCATGCTGCCCCCGGCACTGGTCGTGATCTTCATGCAACGCTGGTTCGTCAAGGGCCTGGTCGACACCGAAAAATAAAGACAAACATGGCCTCCATTTCCCTGCGCAACGTCATCAAGCGGTACGGCTCCGGCAAGACCGAACTGCAAGTCATTCACGGCGTCAACGCCGAGATCACCAACGGCGAATTCATCGTCATCGTCGGCCCGTCCGGCTGCGGCAAGTCCACCCTGCTGCGCATGGTCGCAGGGCTCGAAGAAGTCAGCGGAGGCGACATCTGCATCGGTGAGCGGATCGTCAACGAACTGGAGCCGGCCGAACGCGACATCGCGATGGTGTTCCAGAACTACGCGCTTTACCCGCACATGACCGTGTTCGACAACATGGCCTACGGCCTGAAGATCAAGAAGGTGCCGATCGCCGAAATCAAGCAGCGCGTGGACAAGGCCGCCGGCATCCTGGAGCTGGGGCACCTGCTGGAGCGCAAGCCGCGCGAACTCTCGGGCGGCCAGCGCCAGCGCGTGGCCATGGGCCGCGCCATCGTGCGCCAGCCGCAGGTGTTCCTGTTTGACGAGCCGCTCTCCAACCTGGACGCCAAGCTGCGCGCCCAGACCCGGCTGGAGATCCAGAAACTGCACCGTGAATTGGGCATCACCTCGCTCTTCGTCACGCACGACCAGGTGGAGGCCATGACCCTGGCCGAACGCATGATCGTGATGAACGCGGGCAACATGGAGCAGTTCGGCACCCCCGAAGAGGTGTATTCGCGCCCCGCCACCACGTTCGTGGCCAGCTTCATCGGCTCGCCGCCCATGAACCTGCTCAAGAACGCACCGGGTGGCAAGCCCGGCCAGATCCTGGGTGTGCGCCCCGAGCACCTCGACATCGGCACGGAAGGCTGGGCACTGCACGTGGACACGGTGGAGCTGCTCGGCGCCGAACGCCTGGTGCACGCCCGCCTGGGCGACGAAAAACTCATCATCCGCACCCATGAGGACCAGGGCGCGCCGGTGGTGGGCAGCACCATCCACGCCCAGCCGCGGCTCGACCGGCTGCACTGGTTTGACGCGGCGACGGGCAAGCGGGTGTGAGCATGACCGACCCGATCCGGCCCTGGCCTTATCCGCGGTGGATCGCGCACCGTGGCGCCGGCAAGCTCGCGCCTGAAAACACCCTGGCCGCGTTCCGGCTGGGCGCGGCGCATGGCTACCGCATGTTCGAATGCGACGCCAAGCTCAGCGCCGACGGCGTGGTGTTCCTGCTGCACGACGACACGCTCAACCGCACCAGCAACGGCCAAGGGCTCGGCGGCAACTCCGCTTGGAGTGTCTTGAGCCAGCTCGATGCCGGCAGCTGGCATTCACGCGGCTTCGCGGGGGAACCCCTGGCCACGCTGGAGAGCGTGGCCCGCCATTGCCAGGCCAATGCCGGCTGGCTCAACATTGAAATCAAACCCACGCCGGGTCTGGAAGCGCAAACCGGCCGGGCCGTGGCGGCGGCCGCACAGCGGCTGTGGCGACACCAGCCGGACCGTCCCCCGCTGCTCACCTCGTTTCGGCCCGAAGCCTTGCACGGCGCCATGCTCACCGCGCCCGAACTGCCGCGCGGCCTGCTGCTCGACACCTTGTGGGACGGCTGGCTGGACGTGGCGCGATCGCTCGAATGCGTGGCGATCGTGTGCAACCACGCCCTGTGGGACGCTGCGCTGGTGAGCACCGCGCGGGCAAACGGCCTTCGCATGCTGGCCTACACGGTCAACGACGACTGGGCAGCCCAACGACTGCTGGGCCTGGGGCTGGACGGCATCATCACCGACCGGGTGGATCTGTTCGCGCCAGGCGCCTGAAGCAGCGCGCCACTCAGCGCCCGCGCAGCCACCACGCCAACGTGCCTTGGGCCAACACCAGTGCCGCGTAGGTGGCGATCTTGCCGTCGCGACCAAAAAAGACCAGCCCCGCCAGCAACACCCCGACGCCGACGACCCACAACAGGGAAAGCTGCATGGCGCCGCCAAAACCCGGCCGACCTTTGCGTCGGATGCGCAAGCCCGCCCACAACAGCAAACCCACGCCGAAGGCGGGCGCCACAAAACCCGCGAGGTGGACCAACAGGGACAAAAGTGTCATTGAAAGTTGACAGTGACATGCATAAGCGATCAATTTTATAATCGGACCATGTCTGTCTGGACCCTCGGCATCAACCATCACACGGCTCCGCTCGATTTGCGGGGCCGTTTTGCGTTTGCGCTCGACCAGATCCAGCCCACGCTCGACGGTTACCGCCAAAGTCTGGCGCGTCAACCCGAGGCCACCCTGCTTTCCACCTGCAACCGCACCGAGCTCTACGGCGCGGGCGACGCCTCCGCCGTGGACCCCACGCTGGACTGGCTGGCCCAGACCGGTGGCGTGAGCACGCACGTGCTGCGCGACCACGCTTACGTGCTGCGCGACGACCAGGCAGCCCGCCACGCGTTTCGCGTGGCCAGCGGGCTGGACAGCATGGTGCTGGGTGAAGCCCAGATCCTGGGCCAGATGAAAGACGCGGTGCGCGCCGCCAACGACGCCGGCGCACTGGGCAGCACGCTGCACCAGCTGTTCCAGCGCTCATTTGCCGTGGCCAAGGAAGTGCGCAGCTCCACCGAGATCGGCGCCCACTCCATCAGCATGACGGCCGCGGCCGTGCGCCTGGCCTCGCAGCTGTTTGAAGATTTGAAAGACATCCGGGTCCTGTTCGTGGGCGCGGGCGAGATGATCGAACTCGCTGCCACCCATTTCGCCGCCAAAACGCCCAAGAGCATGGCGATTGCCAACCGCACGCTGGAGCGCGGCGAAAAGCTGGCCAACCGCTTCGGGGCCCAGGTGATCCGCCTGGCCGACGTGCCCGATCGCCTGCACGAGTTCGACGCCGTCATCAGCTGCACCGCCAGCACCCTGCCCATCATCGGTCTGGGCGCCGTGGAGCGCGCGCTCAAGAAGCGCCGTTACCGCCCCATGTTCATGGTCGACCTGGCGGTGCCGCGCGACATCGAATTCGAAGTGAAAGCGCTGACCGACGTGTACCTCTACACGGTGGACGACCTGGCCACGGTGGTGCAGACCGGCAAGGACAACCGCCAGGCCGCCGTGGCGCAGGCCGAGGTGATCATCGACGCCGGCGTGGCCAGCTTCATGAACTGGATGGAGCAGCGCAACCCCGCCAGCGGCGTGGTGCCCCTGATCCAGCAGATCAACGCCCAGGCGGATCAATGGCGTGCGGTGGAACTGGCCCGCGCGCGCCGCATGCTGGCCAAAGGCGAGCCGGTGGAAGCCGTGCTCGAAGCCCTGTCCAGGGGCCTCACCCAGAAAATGCTGCACGGCACGCTGGCCGAGCTCCACACCGGCGACAACGCCGCGCGCGCCGCCACCGCGCAAACCGTCTCGCGCCTGTTCCTGCGCGAATCTTCGGCCCGGTCGCCGCGCGATCCGCAGGCCTAGCGGCTTGCCCAGGGCATGGTCATCCGCGGTTCGATGCCGCCGGATGGCCGACCCGCCGACACCGACATTCCCCACCCATGAAACCCTTCGTCCGCGACACCCTGCTGCGCCAGCGCGCCCGCCTGCACGAGCTCGACGCCTTGCTGTCGGCGCCTGACGTGGTGGACAACATGGAGCGCTTCAAGACGCTGAGCCGCGAACACGCCGACGCCTCCACCGTGGTCGAGGTGTTCAACCGCTACCTGCAGCGCGAAGCCGACCTGGCTGCGGCCAACGACCTGCTGGGTGACGCCGATATGGCGGAGATGGCCCGCGAAGAAATCGACTCGGCGCAGACCGACCTGGCACAGCTGGACACCGACCTGCAGCAGCTGCTGTTGCCCAAGGACCCCGACGACGAGCGCAATGCCTTCGTGGAGATCCGTGCCGGCACCGGTGGCGACGAGTCGGCGCTGTTTGCGGGCGACCTGGCGCGGCTGTACACCCGCTACGCCGAGCGCCAGGGCTGGCAGGTTGAAGCGGTGAGCGAATCGCCCAGCGAGCTCGGTGGCTACAAGGAGGTGGTGCTGCGCGTGTCCGGCCCCGGCGCCTACGGCCGGCTGCGCTTCGAGTCGGGCGGCCACCGCGTGCAGCGCGTGCCCGCCACCGAAACGCAGGGCCGCATCCACACCAGCGCGGCCACGGTGGCCGTGATGCCCGAGCCCGACGAGACCGAGGCGGTCAAACTCAACCCGAGCGAGCTGCGCATCGACACCTACCGCGCCAGCGGCGCCGGCGGCCAGCACATCAACAAGACCGACTCGGCCGTGCGCGTGACCCACCTGCCCACCGGCATCACCGCCGAGTGCCAGGACGGCCGCAGCCAGCACAGCAACAAGGCCAAGGCCCTGCAGGTGCTGACCGCGCGGCTGCAGGAAAAAGACCGCAGCGAGCGCGCCGCGAAGGAAGCCGCCACGCGCAAGGGCCTGATCGGCAGCGGCGACCGCAGCGACCGCATCCGCACCTACAACTTCCCGCAGGGCCGCACCACCGACCACCGCATCAATCTCACGCTCTACAAGGTGCTGCAGGTGATGGAAGGGGATCTGGACGAGATGGTTCACGCCCTGCAGGTGGCGCGCGGCACCGAGCTGCTGGCCGAGCTCGAACAGCGCAACGGCGTGTGATGAACGCCACCCTGCGCGAGATCCTGGTGCGGTTGCAGCGCGACGGCCTGGAGCGCATCGACGCGCAGATGCTGCTGCTGCTCGCCCTGCAGCGCGCACCCCACGACCGCGCCTGGCTGATGGCGCACGACGGCGATGCGCTGCCAGCCGATGCGGCCGCGCGCCTGGACGCGCTGGTGCAACGGCGCCAGCGCGGCGAACCCATGGCCTACCTGCGCGGTGACCAGGAGTTCTTCGGTCTGCGACTGCAGGTGGACCCGCGCGTGCTGGTGCCCAGACCCGACACCGAGACGCTGGTGAACTGGGCGCTTGAAAAGGTGGACGCGGCCAACAGCGCAGTCCGCCTGCTGGACCTGGGCACCGGAAGCGGCGCCATTGCACTCGCGATGGCCGCGCAGCGTCCCTTCGCTTCGGTGAGCGCCACCGACGCCAGCGAAGACGCCCTCGCGGTGGCCCGAGGCAATGCGCAGCGCCTGGCGCTCCCGGTGCAGTTTCACGCCGGTTCGTGGCTGGGCGCCGTGCCCGGCCAGCGTTTCGATGTGATCGTCACCAACCCGCCCTACATCGCCGAGCGCGACCCGCACCTCGCCGCCCTCGCACACGAACCCTTGAGCGCACTCACGGCCGGCGCCGACGGCCTGGACGATATCCGAACCATCGTGGCCCACGCGCCGCAGGCGCTGCTGCCCGGCGGCTGGTTGCTGATCGAACACGGCTTTGACCAGGCTGGCGCGGTTCGCAGCCTGCTGCAAGCCGCCGGGTTCGGGCAGGTGAGCAGCCGCACCGACCTTGCGGCCATCGAACGCTGCAGCGGCGGGCAATGGCCACAACGGCGATAATGCAAGCCGTTCCCGGGTCACTCCAGACCCATCCGCAGAAGGACCTTTCAGCCATGAGCGACGCCCAAACCCGAATCGACCAACTGGTCAAATCCAACGACATCGTGCTGTTCATGAAGGGCAACGCGAGTTTTCCCATGTGCGGCTTCTCCGGCCGCGCCATCCAGATCCTCAAGGCCTGCGGCGTCGAGACCAAAACGCTCAAGACCGTGAACGTGCTCGAAGACGAAGAAGTGCGCCAGGGCATCAAGGAATACAGCAACTGGCCGACCATTCCGCAGCTCTACGTCAAGGGCGAATTCGTCGGTGGTTCGGACATCATGATGGAGATGTACCAGTCCGGCGAACTGCAGCAGGTCATCACCGGCCAAGCCTGAAGCACCGGGCCTCCGAACAAAGCCACCTCCGGGTGGCTTTGTCGTTTCTGCTGCCCGCCATCGTTCAAACGGTTCTGCGCGACTTTGCACGGACCTGGCCAATGCACCGTTCAGCGGTGCATTTGTGGGGCTTTTCGGTGTTCATGGCCGGCACATCTTGTGCTTGAATGAAACTGCCACTGAACCTTCAAGGAGAACCGCATGAGCTCACGCAGCCTGGTCGCTTCACCCCCACTTGGTCTGCCCATCGCCCAGATGCGCAGCGTGTTCAGCGCCGACGAGGTCGAGCGCAGGCTGGCCAAACTGCAGGCCAGCGGCAACGAGCGCGAATACGAAAGCCTGCGCAACACCTGGCAGCGCATGCTGGAGCGCGGCCCGCAACGTTTTGCCGTCAAACCCTCGGGCGTGCCCGACATGGCCCCGCTGTACGACCTGCTGCCCAATTTTGGGGAAGTGCTCGACGACGTGAAGCGCCACGTGGCGCTGAGCCAGGACAGCCGCGACAGCCTGGAAGTCACCCCCATCCTGCTGCTCGGCCCGCCGGGCGTGGGCAAGACCCACTTCGCCAAACAACTGGCCGACCTGCTGGGCACCAGCATGAGCCTGGTCCCCATGAGCTCCATGACCGCAGGCTGGCTGCTCTCGGGTTCGTCTTCGCAGTGGAAAGGCGCCAAGCCGGGCAAGGTGTTCGAGGCGCTGGTGGACGGCCAGTACGCCAACCCGGTGATCGTCGTCGACGAGATCGACAAGGCCAATGCCGATGCGCAGTACGACCCGCTGGGAGCGCTCTACAGCCTGCTGGAACACGACACGGCACAAAACTTTGTGGACGAATTCGCCGAGGTGCCGATCGACGCCAGCCAGGTGATCTGGGTGACCACCGCCAACAACGAACGCAGCATCCCCGAGCCGATCATGAACCGCATGAACGTGTTCGAGATCGCACCCCCCACGCTGGAAGCCGCGCGCAAGATCGCCGCCCACCTGTACCGCGGCATCCTGGGTGAACACGACTGGGGGCAACACTTCGACCCGGTGCCAGGCGACGACGTGCTGGACCGGCTGGCGGTGCTGGCACCGCGCGACATGCGCCGCGCGCTGGTCACGGCCTTCGGCAATGCCCGGCTGGACAACCGTTACCGCGTGGAGCCCGACGACCTGCCCAAGGCGGGTGCGGGCAAGAGCCGCATCGGGTTTCTGCAGTAACGTCTCGACGTCGACCCTGCCGCTGCCGAAGCGGCGGCAGGCTCGTCATTCACCCAGGTAAGCAGCCCGCACCTTCGGGTCGTCGAGCATGTCCCGACCCTTGCCGGTCATGATGATCTCGCCCGAGTCCATCACGTAACCCCGGTCGGCGATCTGCAGCGCGCGCCGGGCGTTCTGCTCCACCAGCAGGATGGTCACGCCCTGCTTGGACACGTCACGCACCACCTCGAAGATCTTGTCGACCATGATAGGCGACAGACCCATGGACGGTTCGTCCAGCAGCAGCACCTTGGGCTGGCTCATGAGCGCACGCGCCATCGCCAGCATCTGCTGCTCGCCACCGCTCATGGTGCCGGCGAGCTGGTCCTTGCGTTCGCGCAGACGCGGGAAGATGTTGAACATCTTCTCGATGTCCTGCGCGATGCCGGCCTTGTCGTTGCGGATGTAGGCGCCCATCTGCAGGTTTTCGGTGATGGTCATGCGCGTGAACACGCCACGGCCTTCCGGCACCATGGCCAGACCCTGTTTCACCAGGTCCCAGGCGCCCTTGCCCTTGATGCTCTGGCCCATGTACTCGATGTCGCCAGCTTCAAACGCGAGCGAACCGGTCACTGCCTTCATGGTGGTGGTCTTGCCCGCGCCATTGGAGCCGATCAGCGAGATCAGCTCGCCTTCGTTCACTTCCAGGTCGATGCCCTTGACGGCCTTGATGCCGCCGTAGGCGACCTTCAGGCCGCTGATTTTGAGGAGTGTGTTTGCCATGTGTCGGTCCTGGTTCAGTGGCCGCCGGTGCCGAGGTAGGCCTCGATCACCTTGGGGTCGCGCTGCACATCGGCGGGCGTGCCCGACGAGAGCTGTTTGCCGTAGTCGAGCACCGTCACCCGGTCGCACAGGCCCATGACCAGTTTCACGTCGTGTTCGATCAGCAGGATGGTGCGGTTGTCGTTGCGGATCTGGTCGATCAGCTCGCGCAACTGCACCTTTTCGGTGGCGTTCATGCCGGCGGCGGGTTCGTCCAGCGCAATCAGCTGCGGATCGGTGGCCAGCGCTCGCGCAATTTCCAGCCGGCGCTGGTCGCCGTAGCTCAGCGTGCGCGACTTGTAGTCGGCGAACTTTTCGATGCCCACATAGGCCAGCAGTTCGCGCGCGCGTGCCGTGATCTCGGCTTCTTCGCGCTTGAAACCGGGCGTGCGCAGCACAGCGCCGATCAGACCCGAGTGCGTGCGCACATGGCGCCCGACCATCACGTTCTCCAGCGCCGTCATTTCAGCGAACAGGCGGATGTTCTGGAAGGTGCGTGCGATGCCGGCCTTGGCCACTTCGTGCACCGCGCTGGGCGTGTAGGGTTTGCCGGCGAGTTCAAACGTTCCGCTGTCGGGCGTGTACAGCCCGGTCAGCACGTTGAAGAAGGTGGTTTTGCCGGCGCCGTTGGGGCCGATCAGGCCATACACCTGACCGCGTTTGATTTCCATGCCCACATCGCTGAGGGCTTGCAGCCCACCGAAGCGTTTGGAGACATTGGCAACTTTGAGGATGGTTTCGGTCATTGAAGTTGCTCCGCTCACTTGGACAAGGACTTGCCGTGCTCGGGGGCGGGCCACAAGCCTTTGGGACGGATGAGCATCACGATCACCATGGCCAGTGCAATGAGCAACTGGCGCAGGATTTCAGGGGCGAGGCGGCCGTCGGTCATGGCCGTGAGCGGGTGCGCCACATGGCGCAGCAGCTCGGGCAAACCCGCCAGCAGCAAGGCGCCGAGCACCACGCCCGGAATGTGGCCGATACCGCCCAGCACCACCATGGCCACCACCATCACCGACTCCATGAGCGAGAAGGACTCGGGCGACACGAAGCGCTGGAACGAAGCAAACAGCACGCCGGACACGCCGCCGAACGACGCGCCCATGCCGAAGGCGAGCAGCTTGAGGTTGCGGGTGTTCAGGCCCATGGCCTTGGCAGCGATCTCGTCTTCGCGAATCGCCATCCACGCGCGGCCGATGCGCGAGTCTTGCAGGCGGTACGAGATGACGATGGCCATCACCACGAAGAAGAGGAACAGGTAGTAGTACAGCGTGACCGGCTGGAAGGTGTAGTCGCCGATGGTCAGGCGCTTGCCCAGATCCACTCCGAACACCGAGATGGTGTCGATCTGGCTGATGCCTTTGGGCCCGTTGGTGATGTTCACCGGTCGGTCCATGTTGAGCAGGAAGATGCGGATGATCTCGCCGAAGCCCAGGGTGATGATGGCCAGGTAGTCGCCGCGCAGCTTCAGCGTGGGGGCGCCCAGGATCATGCCGACGATGCCGGCCACCAAAGCGGCCACGATCATCACGATCCAGATGCTGTAGTGGATGCCGTCCGGAAACATGGCCTTGATGGCGGGGAAGGTGTCGGTCAGGTGGGGCGAACCCAGCAAGGCGAACACATAGGCGCCCACCGCGAAGAACGCGATGTAGCCCAGGTCGAGCAGGCCGGCGTAGCCGACCACGATGTTCAGGCCGAGGGCCAGCAGCACATAGAGCAACGCGATGTCGACAATGCGCACCCACGAGTTGCTGCCGGTGGACTGCAGGATGATGGGCAGCAACAGCAGCGCCACGGCGGCCAGCGCGAAGGCAATGAATTTGCCGGTTTTCGTGTTCATCATGTGATGTCTCCTGGCGGTCAGGCGCGATCGGCCACACGTTCACCCAGCAGGCCCGAGGGGCGCAGCGTGAGCACGACGGCCAGCACGATGAAGGCGAAGATGTCGGTGTACTGGCTGCCCAGCACGCCGCCGGTGAGCTTGCCGAGGTACCCGGCGCCCAGCGATTCGATCAGGCCCAGGGCAATGCCCCCGACCACCGCACCGGCGAGGTTGCCGATGCCGCCCATGACCGCGGCCACGAAGGCCTTGAGGCCGGGCATGAAACCCATGGCGTGTTGCACGGTGCCGTAGTTCGAAGCCCACATCACGCCCGCAATGGCCGCGAGCATGGCCCCGATGATGAAGGTGGCGGAAATGACAACGTCGGGCTTGATGCCCATGAGCGCCGCCACGCGCGGGTTTTCGGCGGTGGCCCGCATGGCGCGACCCAGATTGGTGCGGTTGACCAGCCACATCAGGAAAGCCAGCGTGATGACCGTGGTGGCCAGGATGGTGATCTGCGTGATGGAAATCACCGCGCCGCCGAACGCCACCGGCTCGGTGGGGAGCATGTTCGGGTACGACTTGGGGTTGGGCTTCCAGATGATCATGGCAAAGGTCTGCAAGAGCAGCGACATGCCGATGGCAGTGATCAGCGGCGCCAACCGGGACGAGTTGCGCAGCGGCCGGTAGGCCAGCTTCTCGATCGTGAAGTTGAGGGTGGCGCAGACCACCATGGCGATGATCACCGCCAGCAGAAGCACGAGCCAGCCCGGCATGCCGGGTGTGGCGTCCTGCATCACGCCGATGATGGTCCAGCTGGTGAGGGCCCCCACCATGAGGACATCGCCGTGGGCGAAATTGATCAGCCCGATGATGCCGTAGACCATGGTGTAACCCAGGGCCACCAGCGCATACATGCTGCCCAGCACCAGACCGTTGATGATCTGCTGTAGCAAAACTTCCATGAGGTTCTCCGTGTGTGTGACAGGCCGAGAGGCGCTTGTGGCGCTGGCCGGTTTCAACCTAGCAAAAAACCCGCCAGACCTGACCTTGGAACAGGACAGACTGCGGGTTGGTGGACGGATTGTAATGAGGCGCTTTTGGGGCCTGCATGCGTGTAAGCCCTTAGCGAACAAGGGTTTACCCCAAACGCGCGTGTGCACACCGCGCTTGCATCAGCGCGTTTGCCGGGACATTAGATCTTTTGATTGTTGCGATTCTTGAGTTCGCGCAGCTTATCGGCGATGCGCAGCTCCAGACCGCGGTCCACCGGCCGGTAGAAACCGGGTTCGGCCATGCCCTCGGGCAGATAACGTTCACCCGCAGCAAACCCGCCTTCCTCGTCGTGCGCGTAGCGATATCCCTTGCCGTGGTCCAGCGCCTTCATGAGCTTGGTCGGCGCATTGCGCAGGTGCATGGGCACCGGGCGTGTGCCGTCCTTCTTGACCCAGGCCTTGGCTTCGTTGAAGGCCTTGTAAACCGCATTGCTCTTGGGCGCCACGGCGAGATAGATCACGCACTCGGCCAAAGCCAGCTCACCTTCGGGGCTGCCCAGACGTTCGTACACGTCGGCCGCGTCCAGCGCCAGCCGCAGGGCGCGCGGGTCGGCCAGGCCGATGTCTTCACTGGCCATGCGGATGAAACGCCGCGCCATGTAGCGCGGGTCGGCGCCGCCGTCGAGCATGCGCACGAACCAGTACAGCGCCGCGTCTGGATCGGAGCCGCGCACGCTTTTGTGCAGCGCACTGATGGTGTCGTAGAACTGGTCGCCGCCCTTGTCGTAGCGGCGCATGCGCTCGCCCAGCACCTTGAGCAACCACGCGTCGGTGATCTCGGCGAGCTTCTCGCTGCCGGCTGCCACCGACAACGTTTCAAGCGTGTTGAGCAGGCGGCGGGCATCGCCGTCGGCGTAAGCAATCAGCCGGTCGATGGCCGCCGATTCGATGGCGGGTACCGCGTCGATGGCTTGTGCCTTGGTCACGATCAGCTTCAGGTCGTCTTCGGACAGGGGCTGCAGCACATACACAGCGGCGCGCGAGAGCAGGGCCGAGTTGACCTCGAACGACGGGTTTTCGGTGGTGGCGCCAATGAAGGTGAACAGGCCACTCTCCACGTGCGGCAAAAAGGCGTCCTGCTGGCTCTTGTTGAAGCGGTGAACCTCGTCCACGAACAGGATGGTGCGCTGCGGCGAGAGCCCGGTGCGCGCCGCTTCTGCACGCTCCACCGCTTCGCGGATGTCTTTCACACCACCGAGCACCGCGCTGATGGTGAGGAACTGGGCATCGAACGCGTCGGCCATGAGCCGAGCGATGGTGGTCTTGCCGACGCCGGGTGGGCCCCAGAGGATGCAGCTGTGAGGTTGGCCCGACTCAAACGCCAGGCGCAGCGCCATGCCCTCACCCAGCATGTGTTGCTGGCCGATCACCTCGGCCAGGTTGCGCGGACGCAGGCGCTCGGCCAGGGGCGCGTGGGGGCTGGGGGCGGGCACAGGTTTCAGGGCCGCATCACCGAAGCGCCCGCCGGTGGCTCGAACTTGAAGTCGGCGGCCTTCAGCGGCGCGTTGGATTGCCAGCCGTTGAAGGTGAGCACCGAGCGCTGGCCGAGGCTGTCTTCGATGTCGAGCACCGAAAGCTGGCCCTGCCTGAAGCCCACGCGAACCATCTGCAGCTGGCCGTTGCGGTCCTTGGGCTTGGCTTCCAGCCACTCCAGGCCATCTCTGGCCGCGCCGGGCTTGAGGTCGAAGGCATCCGACAGGCCTTTGAGATCGGTGCCTGCTGCGATCAGGGCCGCAGGCGTGCTGCCCAGCACCTCTTTCTGGCCGCGGGCCGTGACCTGGTTCAGGTCCACGTCGTACAACCACAGCGTCTGGCCATCGGCCACGATGGTCTGCTCGAACGGTTTGGTGTATTCGAACCGGAAACGGTTGGGCCGCAGGAATTCGAAGGTGCCGGTCGACGTCTTGCTGCGCGCCACGGTTTCGGTGGCGCGCTTGGGTGAGGTCACCACCTGGGTGAAGCCGGCCTTGCCGCTGCTCACCTCACGCAGGAATTTTTCGAGATCCTGAAGGCCATCGGCCGAAGCGCCGACAGTGGCAAGACACAGAGAACAAAGAAGCAACAGTTTTTTCATCATGGACATCTGATCCGGTTGGGCCGGCTCGGTTCAAGCCAGCGTCATTCGCCGCGTGCCGGCACCAGGATGTCCCGCTGCCCGCTCGATGTGAGGGCGCTCACCAAGCCTGCGTTTTCCATGTCTTCGAGCAAGCGGGCGGCACGGTTGTAGCCGATCTTGAGCTTGCGCTGCACATAGGAAATGCTGGCCTTGCGGTCCTTGATGACGATTTCCACCGCTTGATCGTAGAGAGCATCTTTTTCTCCGTTGCCCTCACCGCCGCCTTCGCCGAACAGGTCGCCGCCCTCGCCATCGGACACGCCGCCTTCGAGCACGCCGTCGATGTAGTTGGGCTCGCCACCCTGTTCCTTCAGGTAGGCCACCACGCGGTGCACTTCGTCATCGCTCACAAACGCACCATGCACCCGGATCGGGAATCCTGTACCCGACGGCATGTAAAGCATGTCACCCATGCCCAGCAGGCTCTCGGCGCCCATCTGGTCGAGGATGGTGCGGCTGTCGATCTTGCTGCTGACCTGGAACGACAGGCGCGTGGGAATGTTGGCCTTGATCAGGCCGGTGATCACGTCCACGCTGGGACGCTGCGTGGCCAGGATCAGGTGGATGCCGGCCGCGCGCGCCTTCTGCGCCAGGCGGGCAATGAGTTCTTCGATCTTCTTGCCCACCACCATCATCAGGTCGGCCAGCTCGTCGATCACCACCACGATGTAGGGCAGGCGCTCCAGTGGTTCGGGCTGCTCGGGCGTGAGGCTGAACGGGTTGCCGATGAACTCGCCGCGCGCCGCCGCTTCGTCGATCTTGACGTTGTAACCCGCGAGGTTGCGCACGCCCAGCTTGCTCATGAGCTTGTAGCGCTTTTCCATCTCGGCCACACACCAGTTCAGGCCGTTGGCCGCGTGCTTCATGTCGGTGACCACGGGCGCGAGCAGGTGCGGAATGCCTTCGTAGACGCTCATCTCGAGCATCTTGGGGTCGATCAGCAACAGGCGCACGTCGCGCGCGTCGGCCTTGTACAGGAGCGACAGGATCATGGCGTTGATGCCGACCGACTTGCCCGAACCGGTGGTGCCGGCCACCAGGCAGTGCGGCATCTTGGCCAGATCGGCCACGATGGGCTGGCCACCGATGTCCTTGCCCAGGCCCATGGTCAACATGGACTTGGCGTCGTTGTAGACGGCCGATCCCAGGATCTCGCTGAGCTTGATGGTCTGGCGCTTGGCGTTGGGCAGCTCCAGCGCCATCAGGTTCTTGCCAGGGATGGTCTCGATCACGCGGATGGAGACCAGGGAGAGCGAACGCGCCAGGTCGCGCCCGAGGTTGACGATCTGCGAACCTTTCACGCCGGTGGCGGGCTCGATCTCGTAGCGCGTGATCACCGGGCCCGGTGCTGCGGCGACCACACGCACGTCCACACCAAAGTCCTTGAGCTTTTTCTCGATCAGGCGGCTGGTCATCTCCAGCGTCTGGCTGTCCACGCCGGCCTGGTGCACCGGCGCGCTGTCGAGCAGGTCCACCTGCGGCAGCTTGCTGTCGGGCAGTTCGGTGAACAGCGGTTTCTGGCGTTCTTTCGCCACACGCTCGCTCTTGGGCACATCGACCAGCGTGGGCTCGATCACCACCGGCATGGGGTGGTGCTCTTCAATTTCCACCCGCTCGACCTTCACCACCTCTTCGCGTTCGCGCGCAGCCTTCTCGCCGATGCGCTGGTCTTCCACCGCTTCGCGTTTTTCGCGGCGTGCCTCGAACCAGCCGTCCAGTGTGTGACCCACCTCTTCGGCCCAATGGCCCCAGGAAAAACGGAACACGCGCGGCAGGCACACCAGCAGCAGCGCCAGCATGGTCAGCGCCGAGCCGGTGAAACCGAGCCAGCGCATGGAGAAAGCGCCCAGGCCGTGGCCGAGCACACCGCCCGCATGGCCCGGCAGCAGCGCTTCCAGCCGGTAGAGGCGACTCCACTCCAGCACCGTGCTCGCGGCCATCAGGGTGATCAGGGCCAGCCAGAACAGACCGCGGCGCGCCCAGGGGCGCTGCCAGATGCGCGCATCCTGTTCGTCACCCGCGTCGGCGCGCGTGCCGCGAATCCAGCCGGCCAGTGCGGACAACCAGGCCCGCACGCCCACCAGAAAACACCACCAGACCGAGAAGCCGAACAAGTAGTAGCTCCAGTCGGCCAGCAGCGCGCCGAGTCGGCCACCCCAGTTGCCCACCTCGGTGGCGGTGCCGGTGGTGCTCCAGGCCGGGTCGGCCAACGAGTGGCTCAGCAAGGCCAGCAACCAAAAGGCCAGCGCGGCCGCACCCAGCACCAGGCCGATCTCCTGGGCAAAACGGGAAACGCCGACCTGCGGTTGACCCGCACGGTCGGCGTTGAGGGTGTTCAGTGAGTAGGTCATGGGCTGTTCAAATGTCCAGCAGCAAGCTTACCCCAAGCCCGCTCCATTACAGCCTTTGCAGACCTGGCCACACGTCGGTGGCCCAACGGTTCAGCCGAGGGAATTCAGCCGTTCCTTGATGATGGTGCTGCCATCTTCCGCCATCTCGATGAAGCCCCGGTCTTCCAGGTCCTTCATGACGCGGCTGACCATCTCGCGCGAGGCGCCGATCATCTTGGCCACATCCTGGCGCGAGACCCGGTCCTTGATGGTGAGCTGGCCGTCCTTGTCGGGCTGGGCGAACTCGAGCAGTGCACGCGCCACCCGACCATAGACATCCATCAGCGCCAGCGATTCGATCTTGCGGTCGGCGTGGCGCAGGCGCTGCACCAGGCCCTTCATGACCGCGTAGGCCATGGAACTGTTCTCGGGCAGACAGCGGGCGAACTCGGCACGGCCCAGGATCAACACATCGGTCTGCACCTCGGCCTTGACCGTGGCCGAATGCGGCTGGTTGTCGATCAGGCTCATCTCGCCCACGTAGTCGCCGGGGTTCATGGTGGCCAGGATCACCTCGCGACCGCGGGAATCGGTGGTCACCACACGCGCGCGGCCGGTGAGCACGATCGCCAGACAGTTCGACTTCTTGCCCTGCTCGACGATGCATTCGCCCCGCTTGAAACGGCGCTTGATGACCGCATCTGCAACGCCTTCGGCCTGGGCCTGCGTCAGGGTTGAAAAAAGCGGCACCCGGCGGATCAGATCGAGATTGGACAGTATCGACATGCGTGTATTCCTTGTTCTGGGAAGCGCCTGCAGCGCCGTTTCATACAATGACCTGAAGTCATGGTCCCCTGCTCCGCAGGCTTCTGACCTGACGCACCAATGTAACCGCCGACTCTAAACCACTTGCCCCTGAATCCGATGGGGACTTGCACCATGAAACACGCCAAAGTACTGATCCTGGGCTCCGGCCCCGCCGGCTACACCGCCGCGGTCTACGCCGCTCGCGCCAACCTCAACCCGGTGCTGATCACGGGCATCGCACAAGGCGGCCAGCTCATGACCACGACCGACGTGGACAACTGGCCAGCCGACGCCGACGGTGTGCAGGGCCCCGATCTGATGCAGCGCTTTCAAGCACACGCCGAGCGCTTCAAGACCGAAATGATCTTCGATCACATCAATGCGGTGGACTTCAGCAAACGTCCCTTCGTGCTCAAGGGCGACAGCGGCGAATACAGTTGCGACGCGCTCATCATCGCCACCGGCGCATCCGCCAAATACCTCGGTCTGCCGTCCGAAGAAGCCTTCATGGGCAGGGGCGTCTCGGGCTGTGCCACCTGCGACGGCTTCTTCTACCGTGGGCAGGAAGTCAGCGTGGTCGGCGGCGGCAACACCGCTGTGGAAGAAGCGCTGTACCTCTCCAACATCGCGAGCAAGGTCACGCTGGTGCACCGGCGCGATACCTTCAAGGCCGAAGCCATCCTGATCGACAAGCTGATGGAGAAGGTGGCCGCCGGCAAGATCGAACTCAAGCTGCACAGCACGCTGGACGAAGTGCTGGGTGACCAGACCGGCGTGACCGGTGTGCGCCTCAAGAGCGTGAAGACCGGCGACACCGAAGACCTTGCGCTCAAAGGCTGCTTCATCGCCATCGGGCACCAACCCAACACCGACATCTTCAAAGGCCAACTCGACATGAAGGACGGTTACATCACGACCCGCTCCGGCCTGCAAGGAATGGCGACCATGACCAGCGTGCCGGGCGTGTTCGCCGCGGGCGACGTGCAGGACCACGTGTACCGCCAAGCCATCACCAGCGCCGGCACGGGCTGCATGGCCGCCCTGGATGCCCAGCGTTTCCTGGAGCAAAGCGCTTCTTGAACGCCGCCAACCCCGCGAGACAGCCGATTGGCTATAATCGCGGGCTTTGCTGAGATTGACCGGTTCTTGGGAGCCACAGCAGATTCGGGTTACCGCCACCCTTTCCTGGCGAGGTGAGGCTGAACGGGCCAGACACGGAACATCGTCCGGTCGCGGTCCACAGCTGTTTGAATGATCGGAGTGTCCTCATGGCACGCGTCTGCGACGTCACGGGCAAGAAGCCCATGGTCGGGAACAATGTTTCCCACGCCAACAACAAAACCAAGCGCCGGTTCCTGCCGAACCTGCAATACCGCCGTTTCTGGGTCGAGACCGAAAACCGTTGGGTGCGTCTGCGCGTCTCCGGTGCGGCGTTGCGCCTGATCGACAAAAACGGCATTGACGCCGTGCTCGCCGACCTGCGCGCACGCGGTCAAGCTTAAGGAGAACCGAACATGGCAACCAAAGGCGCACGCGAGAAGATCAAGCTGGAATCCACCGCTGGAACCGGCCACTTCTACACCACCACCAAAAACAAGAAGACCACGCCCGAGAAGATGCTGATCAAGAAATTTGATCCCAAAGCTCGCAAGCATGTGGACTACAAAGAAATCAAGCTGAAATAAGCGGGATCTCTTCCAACAAAAAGCCGCTGTGACCCAGCGGCTTTTTTGTGCGCCAATGAAAACCAGTTGCCCAATAAAAAACCACCCCGCAGGGTGGTTTTTTATTGGGCGGTCAAGTTCAGGCGTGGGCCGAGCGCAGGCGAATGGAGAAGTCGCGCAGCGCAGCGATGCCGCTCTCTTCCGCACGGCGGCACCAAGCCTGCAGGTCGGTGGCCAGCTGCTCTCGCGTGGCGGTGGTGCTGGACCACAGGGCTCGCAACTCTTCGCGCATGGTCACCATCTTGTCGAGCACGGGGTGCTCTGCGCGCACCTGGGCCAACTGGGGCTTGACGCTGGCGGGCACCTTGTCGTCGTCGCGGTGCAGCCACTGGCGGGCCGACTGCAACACGGTGGCATCGCCCCTGCGTTGCTGCAGCGCCTCGAGCTCGCGCTTGCAGGCTGTGCGCATCTCGCGGGCATAGCCTGCCATCACTTCGTAGCGGTTGGCGATGATCGCCTCCAGCGTTTTTTCGTCCGCCACCGGTTTGACAGCACCAAACGCCATCTTGGGAGGAAGCTTCTTGACCGAGGCCAGGCCGACCGAACTCAGCATGCTGATGTACATCCAGCCAATGTCGAATTCGTAGGGCTTGACCGAGAGCTTGGCCGACGTGGGGTAGGTGTGGTGGTTGTTGTGCAGCTCTTCACCGCCGATGAGGATGCCCCAAGGTGACACGTTGGTGCTGGCGTCGGTCGCTTCAAAGTTGCGGTAACCCCACCAGTGGCCGATGCCGTTGATGATGCCGGCGGCCGTGATCGGGATCCAGATCATCTGGATCGCCCAGACGGTCACGCCCAGCACGCCGAACAGCGCGATGTTGATGATCATCATGAGGGTCACACCCAGGCGTGAACGGCCGGTGTAGACCACACGTTCGATCCAGTCGTTGGGGGTGTTGTGGCCGTAGCGGTCCAGGGTTTCCTGGTTCTTGGCTTCCGAGCGGTACAACTCGCTGCCTTCAAAGAACACCTTCTTGATGCCGAACACCACCGGGCTGTGCGGGTCGCCTTCGTGTTCGCACTTGGCGTGGTGCTTGCGGTGGATGGCGGTCCATTCCTTGGTGACCATGCCGGTGGTCATCCAGAGCCAGAAGCGGAAGAAATGCGACGCGATGGGGTGCAGGTCCAGCGATCGGTGGGCCTGGTGGCGGTGCAGATAGATGGTGACGCTGGCGATGGTGATGTGGGTGAACACCAGGGCCACGATCATGGCCTGCCACCAGGTGGCGCCGGTCAGACCGTGCGCAAGGAACTGGATGAGGCCGTCCCAAAGGGACGAAAAAATACCGAAGTCGGAAGAAGACATTGATTTCCCAATAGACCGCCCAAGGCGGCGGATGGATACCGAGTGGGCTCCAGAACACCCGGAGCAGTAGCGCCTCTGATTTTAAGGCCGGGGGTGCCAAACACCAACCGGTATCCAGCCCCGAATGTGGAAACTACTGCCTGAGATCAAGTGAATTGACGGCTTTTCAAGGCTTTTTCCGCCAGACGGCGGCAAAGAAGCCATCCGTAGCATGCCGATGTGGCCACAGGCGAAGCCAGCGCCCTTCGTCGCCCTGACACAGGGCAGCAGCATTCTGGACGTTCGCCGTGTCCAGTAAACCAGACACCGGCACCACCTCGAAGTCGGCATGCGCCAGCTCAAACGCAGCGCAGACGGCTTCGTTTTCCTCTTTCAGCAGGCTGCAGGTGGCATACACCATCCGTCCACCCGGCTTGAGCAGGCGGGCCGCGCTGTTCAGGATGGCCAACTGCAACTCGGCCTGCGCCGCCACCGTCTGGGGGTTCTGACGCCACTTCAGGTCGGGGCTGCGTCGCAGTGTGCCCAGGCCCGAACACGGAGCGTCGACCAGCACACGGTCGATCTTGCCGGCCAGGCGTTTGATGCGGTCGTCGCGCTCGTGGGCGATCGCCACCGGGTGCACGTTGGACAGGCCGCTGCGGGCCAGGCGCGGCTTGAGCGCGTCGAGCCGGTGGCCGGAGGTGTCAAACGCGTAGAGCCGGCCACTGTTGCGCATGGCCGCGCCAATGGCCAGGGTCTTGCCGCCGGCACCGGCGCAGAAATCCACCACCATCTCGCCGCGCTTGGCGTCCACGAGCAAAGCCAGCAGCTGCGAGCCTTCGTCCTGCACCTCGACCTCACCCTCGGTGAACGCGGGCAGCTTGGCCAGTGACGGTTTGCCCTGCAGGCGGATGCCCAGCGGCGAAAAGGGTGTGGCCTCACCGACCAGACCGGCTTTTTGCAACGTGGCCAGCACCGCTTCGCGCTTGGCCTTGAGCACGTTCACCCGCAGGTCCAGCGGCGCGGGCTGGTTCAGACTGGCCACCAAGGCGTCAAATTCGTTCCCCACCTGCTCGCGCAAAGCGGCGGCCAGCCAGTCGGGCAGGTTGTGGCGGTGCTGCGCCATCAGGTCGGCATCTTTGACGGCATCGCAGTGGTCGAGCCAGGTTTTCTCGGGCTCGGTGAGCGCGCTCTTTATGAAATCGCGGTCGCCGGGGAACGCCAGGATCGCCAGCCGGCGCCACTTGGAGCCACTGCCCGAGCGGGCCAGCCATTCCAGCTTGAGGCGCTCGCGAAGTATTTTGTAAACGGTGTCGGACAGCGTGGCGCGCTCGCGAGAACCGAGCGAGCGGTTCTCGCGAAAGTGGCGGGCAACGACGGCGTCGGTGGGGTGTTCGAACTTGAAGACCTGTTCGATCAGGGTGGCGCTTTCGTCCAGGAGGGCTTTGGGGTGCATGGGCGGTATTGTCTCCCCCCTGCGCCGCTGACGCGGCTTCCCCCCAGGGGGACGATCCCTGTGGCCCGGCGGAGCCGGTTCCACGGCATCTCTGGGTTGGGGCACGCGCGCGGGAGTCGCTCTCTGCACAGGGATAATCAGAGGTTATGTCCGAACTTTCCCAACAGGTGCGCCGCCGCCGCACCTTCGCCATCATTTCCCACCCCGACGCGGGCAAGACCACCCTCACCGAGAAGCTGCTGCTGTTCTCCGGCGCGATCAACATCGCCGGCAGTGTGAAAGCGCGCAAGGCCGCGCGCCACGCCACCAGCGACTGGATGGAGATCGAGAAGCAACGCGGCATTTCGGTGGCCTCGTCCGTGATGCAGATGGAATACCGCGACTGCGTGATCAACCTGCTGGACACGCCGGGTCACCAGGACTTTTCTGAAGACACCTACCGGGTGCTCACGGCCGTGGACGCCGCCTTGATGGTGATCGACGCGGGCAACGGCGTGGAGCCGCAGACGCGCCGCCTGCTGCAGGTCTGCCGTGCGCGCAACACGCCAATCCTGACCTTCGTGAACAAGATGGACCGCGAGGTGCAGGCGCCGCTGGACCTGATGGACGAGCTCGAACGCGAACTCGGCATGACGGTGGTGCCCTTCACCTGGCCGGTGGGCATGGGCAAGACCTTCCGCGGCGTGTTCGACCGCCGCACCGACCAGATGCGCGTGTTCGCGGCCGGTGAAGACCGCCGCGGCGGCGACGAGGATGTGCTGGTGGGCTTGAACAACCCCGAGAGCGTGCGGCGCTTCGGCTCCGAGTTCGAGCAGGCCCGCGACGAACTCGAACTGGTGGCGGGCGCTTCACCCGCGTTCGATGAAGCCGAGTTCCTGGCCGGGCGCCAAACACCGATGCTGTTCGGCTCGGCGGTCAACAACTTCGGCGTGCGCGAGGTGCTCGACGCACTGGTGGACCTGGCGCCGCCGCCCGGCGACCGCCCCGCGATCCAGCGCACCGTGCACCCCGACGAGCCCAAGTTCAGCGGCGTGGTGTTCAAGATCCAGGCCAACATGGACCCGGCGCACCGCGACCGCATCGCCTTCGTTCGCGTGGCCAGCGGCCATTTCGAGCGCGGCATGAAGCTCAAGGTGGTGCGCTCGGGCAAGGACCTGCGGCCCAACACCGTGGTGAGTTTTCTCTCGCAACGGCGCGAACTGCTCGACGAGGCCTTTGCCGGCGACATCATCGGCATCCCGAACCACGGCGTGCTGCAGCTGGGCGACACGCTCACCGAAGGCGAGAGCCTGCAGTTCACCGGCCTGCCCTTCTTCGCGCCGGAAATCATCCGCAGCGTCGAAGTGGCCGACCCGCTGCGCAGCAAGCAGTTGCGCTCGGGCCTGACGCAGCTCGGCGAAGAAGGTGCGATCCAGGTGTTCCGCCCGGTGGCCGGCTCGGTGCTGCTGCTGGGCGCCGTGGGTCAGCTGCAGTTTGAGGTGGTGGCACACCGGCTGGAGCACGAATACGGCGTGAAGGCCCGCATCATGAACAGCCCCTACCAGGTGGCACGCTGGGTGACCTGCGCGCCCGAGAACGGCGGCGAGAACGAGCTCAAGCGCTTCATCGACGCCAACAGCCACCGTGTGGCGCTGGACGCGGTGGACGCGCCCACGCTGCTGGTCGACCACGCGGCCACGCTGCGCGCGGTGGAGGCAAACTGGCCGAAGATCAAGTTCCATGCGATGCGGGAGCACGCAGGCCTGGTGTTCGCCAAGGGCGTTTGAGAGCGTGCCCTCAGCCCAGCCCTCTCCCAGCGGGAGAGGGCGCCAGTCACCTCAGGCAAAGAGCAGTTTTCCGATCGCCCGCGGGTAGATGACGTGCTCCTGCGTCAGCACCCGCGCCGCCAGCGCCTCGGCCGTGTCGTCCGGCAGCACCGGCACCACCGCCTGATCCAGGATCTCGCCGTGGTCGAGTTCGCTGGTCACCCGGTGCACCGTGGCGCCGGCGAAGCGGCAGCCCATGTCGATCGCTCGCTGGTGTGTCTTCAAGCCGGTGAACGCCGGCAGCAGGCTGGGGTGGATGTTGACCAGCCGGCCCTCGTAGTGCTGCACGAAGCCGGGCGTGAGGATGCGCATGAAGCCGGCGAGCACCACCAGCGTGGGTGCATGGCGGTCGATCTCGGCCATCAGCGCGGCGTCAAAGGCCTCGCGGCTGGCGTAGGCCGTGTGGTCCAGCGAGGCCGTTGCAATGCCCCGCTCCTGCGCCCAGGCCAGCCCCTGCGCACCGGCCTTGTTGCTGATCACGGCCACCACGCTCGCCTTGAGACGGGCTTGCCAGCGTTGTTTGAGGGATGTCTCCACGATGGCGGCCATGTTGGAGCCACTTCCGGAGATCAGAATCACGATGTTTTTGTTCACGCCAGACATGGCCGGGAAGTGTAATGACCTCAGACCTGCAAGCCCCCTCCAACGGCCGCCCGCGCGGCCACGATTTTCAGCAGCGCCCGCTCTCGCTCGCCGAGGCCCGCGTGCTCGGCACGCTCATGGAAAAGGCGCGCACCGTGCCCGACAGCTACCCGCTCACGCTCAACACGCTGGTGACCGGCTGCAACCAGAAGTCCAGCCGCGAGCCGGTGATGAACCTGGCGGACGCAGCCGTGCTTGAAGCGCTGGATGCCTTGCGCGCCTTGCACCTGGTGCTGGAGAGCAGCGGCAGCCGCGTGACGCGCTACGAACACAACTTCATGCGCGCCGTGGCCGTGCCCGAACAATCGGCCGTGTTGCTGGGCATGCTGATGCTCCGCGGCCCGCAGACCGCAGGTGAACTGCGGCTGAACACCGAGCGCTGGTACAAATTCCTCGACATCGCCTCGGTCGACGCTTTCCTGGAAGAGCTGCAGGACCGCAGCGACGACAAAGGCGGTGCGCTGGTGGTGAAGCTGCCGCGCGCACCGGGCGCGCGCGAACAGCGCTGGGCCCACCTGCTGTGCGGGCCGGTGGACGCTGCCCTGCTGACCCAAGCCCCGCAAACCGCCACCAGTGCCGCCACCGAAGACGAGCTGATCAACCTCACGCGCCGTGTGGCCACGCTGGAAAACACCGTGGCCGCGCTGCAGGATCAGCTTCAAAATCTGAACGAACAACTCGGCTTGTCGCAGCCCGGACAGCCATAAAACGAACGGTCGTGCCAAACTGCCCGGCATTGTTCAATTTGCCGGCACATTTCCGTGGCGGCCACCAGGAGACACCCCATGGATTTGGCATTCACGCCCGAAGAGCAGGCGTTTCGCGAGGAGATCCGCGGCTGGGTCAAGGCCAACCTGCCCGCCGAGATCGCCCACAAGGTCCACAACGCCCTGCGCCTGTCACGCGACGACATGCAGCGCTGGGCGAAGATCCTCGGCAAAAAAGGCTGGCTCGGCTGGGGCTGGCCCAAAGAGTTCGGCGGCCCGGGCTGGAACGCGGTGCAGAAACACCTGTTCGAAGAGGAATGTGCGCTGGCCGGCGCGCCCCGCGTGGTGCCTTTCGGCCCGGTGATGGTGGCGCCCGTGATCATGGCCTTCGGCAACAAGGCACAGCAAGAGCGCTTTTTGCCGGGCATCGCCAGCGGTGACGTCTGGTGGAGCCAGGGCTACAGCGAGCCGGGCTCCGGCTCCGACCTCGCTTCGGTGAAATGCCGCGCCGAACGCCAGGGCGACAAGTACATCGTCAACGGCCAGAAGACCTGGACCACGCTGGGTCAGTACGGCGAGTGGATCTTCTGCCTGGTGCGCACCAGCAATGAAGGCAAACCACAAACCGGCATTTCCTTCCTGTTGATCGACATGAAGTCGCCCGGCGTCTCGGTGCGACCCATCAAGCTGCTCGACGGCGAGTGTGAAGTCAACGAGGTCTGGTTCGACAACGTCGAAGTGCCGGCGGAAAACCTGATCGGCGAAGAGAACAAGGGCTGGACCTACGCCAAGCACCTGCTCAGTCACGAGCGCACCAACATTGCCGATGTGAACCGCGCCAAGCGCGAGCTCGAGCGACTCAAACGCATCGCCAAGGCCGAAGGCGTGTGGGACGACCTGCGTTTCCGCGACCAGATTGCCCTGCTCGAAGTGGACGTGGTCGCGCTCGAAATGATGGTGCTGCGCGTGCTCTCGGCCGAGAAGTCGGGCAAGAACTCGCTCGACATTGCCGGCCTGCTCAAGATCAAGGGCAGCGAGATCCAGCAGCGCTACAGCGAACTCATGATGCTGGCCGCCGGCCCCTACAGCCTGCCCTTCATCGAAGAAGCCATGGAAGCCGGCTGGCAAGGCGACTTCCCCGGCGGCGTCAACGCCAACGCGCCGCTCGCATCCACCTACTTCAACATGCGCAAGACCACCATCTACGGTGGCAGCAATGAAGTGCAACGCAACATCGTCGCGCAAACCGTTTTGGGCTGAGGAGAGAACACATGGACTTCGATTTTTCCGATGATCAAGGCGCGCTGCGCGATGCCGTTCAAAAGTGGGTGGAGAAGGCCTACACCTTCGACCGCCACACCGCCATCGTGGCTGCCGGTGGCTTTGATCGCGCGGCCTACAACGAACTCGCCGAACTCGGCCTCGCCGGCCTCTACGTGAGCGAGGACGACGGTGGCATGGGCATGGGCCCGATCGAGGGCATGGTGGTGATGGAGGAGCTGGGCCGCGGCATCGTGCTGGAGCCGCTCGCCCAAACCCTGATCACCTCGGGGGTGCTCGGTGGCTACGCGCCGGCCGAACTGAAGGCGGCCTGGTTGCCCCGCATCGCCTCGGGCGAAGCGCTGGTGGTGCTCGCGCACCAGGAGCGCAAGGCCCGCTACAAGCTCGATGTCTGCACCACCACCGCCGCGCAGGCCGGCGGTGGCTGGACACTCTCGGGCACCAAAAACGTGGTGCCAGCCGCCGACCAGGCCGACGCCTTTGTGGTGCCCGCCATGGCCGCCGGCAAGCTGGGTCTGTTCCTGGTGGAGCGCACCGCTTCGGGCGTGAGCACCACTGGCCACCACACGCAGGACGGTGGCCGCGCCGGTGACCTGACGCTGAAAGACGCACCGGCCCAACTGATCACCAGCGACGGACTGACTGCCCTCGAACACGGCGTGGACATCGGCATTGCCGCCACCTGCGCCGAAGCCGTGGGCGTGATGGACAAGACCCTGGCGATCACGGTCGAATACATGAACACGCGCAAGCAGTTCGGCGTGGCGATTGCCACTTTCCAGGCGCTGCGCCACCGCGTCGCCGACATGAAGATGCAGCTGGAACTGGCACGCTCCATGAGCTACTACGCCAGCCTCAAGCTCAACGCACCCGCGGCGGAGCGTCGCGCAGCCATGGCGCGCGCCAAGGTGCAACTGGGCACGTCCATGCGCTTCGTGGGCCAGCAGGCGGTGCAGTTGCACGGCGGCATCGGCGTGACCGACGAGTACATCGTGAGCCACTACTTCAAGAAGCTCACCCAGCTGGAGATGAGCTTCGGCGACACCTTGCACCACCTGAGCGAAGTGTCCAGCCGCATGCAGGACACAGCTGGCGTGTTTGCCTGATTCCTCTCACCCCAAACGGCCCGCACCCTGCGGGCCGCTTTGTTTTCGCCAGCCCAAGAACGATGCGGAGACACCCATGACCACCCGCCGCAGCCTCTTTGCCCTGGTCGCCAGCAGCCTGCTGCTCGGCGCCTGCGCCACCGCGCCGCAAGGCGCCGACCAGCCGCCCATCGTGTTCGCGCACGGCAATGGCGACTCGGCCTCCATCTGGCAGAGCACGGTGTGGCGCTTCGAGTCCAACGGCTGGCCACGCGAACGCCTGCACGCCATCGACCTGCCCTACCCGCTGGCGCGCGACGACAACAGCAAGGCCCAGCCAGGCCGCACCTCGACCGACGATCACATGGCCTACCTCAAGGCCGAGGTGGACAAGGTGCTCAAGGCCACCGGCGCGAAGCAGGTGGTGCTGGTGGCCAACTCGCGCGGCGGCAACGCGGTGCGCAACTACATCCAGAACGGTGGTGGCGACAAGACCGTGAGCCACGCGGTGCTGGGTGGCACGCCCAACCACGGCGTGTGGGCGACCAAGGGCTTTCGTGAAGGCAACGAGTTTTCGGGCACCGGCCCCTTTCTCACCGCGTTGAACGCACCCAAGAACGCCGCGGGCGACGAGGTGACCGGCCCGGTGAAGTGGATGACCATCCGCTCCGACAACAACGACAAGTTCGCGCAGCCCGACGGCCTATGGATCGGCGCCAAGGGCACGCCCACCAACGTCACTTTTGAAGGCCCGGCGCTCAAGGGCGCGACCAACGCGGTACTGCCGCGCGTGGACCACCGCGAGACCTCGTTCTCGCCCGCCGCTTTCGAGACCACCTACCGCTTCATCACCGGCCGGGCGCCCACCACGCTGGTTCCGACGCCGCAAGCACCGGTGGTGCTCAACGGCAAGATCACCGGCCTGGGCCTCGTGCCCACCGACCCGGCCACCGGCAACTATGCCAACAACCTGCCCTTGCCGGGCGCGCAGCTGATGGTGTACGCCACCGACCCCGCCACCGGCGAGCGCAAGGGCGCTGCCGTGCACAGCAAGACCGTGGGCGCCGATGGTCTGTGGGGCCCTTTCACCGCGCAGGCCGGCGTGCCGCACGAGTTCGTGATCAGCGCACCGGGATATGCCACCACGCACATCTACCGCAGCCCCTTCCCGCGCAGCAGCGAACTCATTCATCTGCGCGCCGAGCGCATCGCCGCCGCCGACAAGGACGCCAAGTCCACCGTCACTTTCACGCGGCCGCGCGGCTACTTCGACGCCCAACGCGACAAGATGGCCTTTGACAGCAAGGCTTTGCCCGGTGTGCCGCCCGCGGGCGCCGGCGTGTCGAGTTCAAAGATCAAGGTGATGGAAGACGGCGTGCGGGCCATTCCGGCGGAATTCAACGGGGAGAAGATCGTTGGACGCACCTGGCCGGCGGCTGAAAACCGCCTGGTGGTTCTTGAACTGACGTACTGATCCAGGGCTTCAGGCGTGCAGCCTGGAGGTCTTCGGCAGGTGCGACATCAAAAACTCCATCTGGTCCGCCAGGATGCGGCGGTTGCGCAGGATGAAGTCTTCCCACAGGCTGGGCACATAGGGCGCGTAGAGCAAACCCATGTGCGCCTGCTCGGGCGTGCGGTTGCCCTTGCGGTGGTTGCACGAGCGGCAGGCGGTGACCACGTTCATCCACAGGTCGCGCCCGTTCTGCCCCAGGGGGACGATGTGCTCGCGGGTCAGTTCTTCCTCGTGAAAATGTTCGCCGCAGTAGGCGCACACATTGCGGTCGCGCGCAAACAGCTTGCTGTTGGTCAGCGTGGGCCGCAGATCGAACGGGTTGATGCGCGGCACGCCCTGGGTGCCGATGATCGAATTGACGTTGATGACGGACTGGCGCCCGGTGATCGCGTTGTGCCCGCCATGGAACACCGCGATCTCGGCTCCCATCTCCCAGCGCACCTCATCCGCCGCGTAGTGCAGGACGGCTTCTTCCAGGCTGATCCACGACTGTGGCAAACCCTGGGCTGAGAGCTTCAAGACCTTCAAGACGGACTCCTTTGTGCATGGGCATCACCGGAAAACAGGCCTGGGCTGGCCCCACATCACCGGCAGGCTGGGCCTGCGGGCATGTATCGTCGTGTGTCAATATAGCGCGCTTTGATGACGCAGCCCGTCACACAGGCACATTCCCCATCGCCAACGGGCCCGCCAGAGCACCTTCACCCCACCGACCGGCATGAAAATCTTTCGCGGCTTGCATGGCCGTCTTTCCAGCAAGCCGCAGGCAACCCGCGGTGGTTGCGCGCTCACCATCGGCAATTTCGACGGCGTGCACCGGGGTCACCAGGCCATGCTGGCGCTGCTCAACAACGAAGCGAAGCACCGGGGCGTGCCCAGCTGCGTGATGACCTTCGAGCCGCACCCGCGCGACTACTTTGCCGCCCTGCACCACCAGCCCGACCTGGCGCCCGCCCGCATCGCCACCCTGCGCGACAAGCTGCAGGAGCTGGAACGCTGCGGCGTGGACGAGTGCGTGGTGCTGCCCTTCAACGCGCAGCTCGCCGCGCAAACGCCGCAGGCCTTCATTGAAGACATCCTGGTCGGCTCGCTGGGCGTGAAATACGTGCTGGTGGGCGACGACTTCCGCTTCGGCGCCAAACGCGCGGGCGACTACGCCATGCTGGACGCCGCCGGCAATCAGCTGGGTTTTGACGTGGCGCGCATGCAAAGCTACGAGGTGCACGGCCTGCGCGTGTCCAGCTCTGCCGTGCGCCAGGCGCTGGGCGCCGGCCGCATGGACGATGTGGCGGCCCTGCTCGGCCGACCGTACAGCATCAGCGGCCACGTGGTGCACGGACGCAAGCTCGGCCGCCAGCTGGCCGAGAGCAGCCCGGGCAAGGGCGATGGATTCCGCACCCTCAACCTGCGCTTTGCCCACTGGAAGCCCGCAGCCAGCGGCATCTTTGCCGTGCTGGTGCACGGCCTGGGCCCGCACGCCGATTCACCCCCCCTGCCCGGTGTGGCCAACCTCGGCGTGCGACCCTCGCTCGACCCCGACGATGTGAACGGCGGGCGCGTCTTGCTTGAAACGCATTGCCTCGACTGGCCCCGGGCTCTGAGCGAGAGCCTGCCCGGCGGGGAGGCCTACGGTAAAATCGTCCGCGTGGAACTGCTTCACAAACTGCACGACGAGCTGAAATACGACAGTCTGGACGCCCTGACCCAGGGCATCGCACGCGACTGCGACGACGCACGCGCCTTCTTCGCCTCGCTGCACACACAAACCCACCGCCAGACCACGCGCGACCGAATTTAGACCTCGCGTCTATCCGGTCGCTGCCCTTCGACAGGCTCAGGGCGAACGGTGTCTCCTTCTGTCTCCCCTCACTCCCCCGTTCGGGCTGAGCTTGTCGAAGCCACCACGGAATCCCCGCCATGTCTGAATCCACCCCCGCTGCCGCCGACTACCGCAGCACCCTGAACCTGCCCGACACCCCGTTCCCCATGCGCGGCGACTTGCCCAAGCGCGAACCGGGCTGGGTCGACAGCTGGAACGAAGGCGGCCTCTACAAGCGTCTGCGCGACGCGCGCGCCGGCGCACCGCTGTTCGTGCTGCACGACGGCCCGCCCTACGCCAACGGCAAGCTGCACATCGGCCATGCGCTGAACAAGATCCTCAAGGACATGATCGTCAAGAGCCGCCAGCTGGCCGGCTTCGACGCGCAGTACATCCCCGGCTGGGACTGCCATGGCCTGCCGATCGAGAACGCGATCGAGAAACTGCACGGCCGCAACCTCGGCCGCGACGAGATGCAGGCCAAGAGCCGCGCCTTCGCCACCGGGCAGATCGACCAGCAGCGCGAAGACTTCAAGCGCCTGGGCGTGCTGGGCGACTGGGAGCGTCCCTACCGCACCATGGACTTCGCCAACGAGGCGGGCGAGCTGCGCGCGTTCAAACGCGTGATCGAGCGCGGCTTCGTCTACCGCGGCTTGAAGCCGGTGTACTGGTGCTTCGACTGTGGCTCGTCGCTGGCCGAATTCGAGATCGAGTACGCAGACAAGAAGAGTGAAACGCTGGACGTGGCCTTCGAGACCGACGACGCCTCGAAGCTGGCCACCGCCTTCGGGCTGGGCGCGCTGCCCGCGGGCAAAACCGCGTTCGCCGTCATCTGGACCACCACCGCCTGGACCATCCCCGCCAACCAGGCGCTCAACGCCCACCCGGACTTCACCTACGCGCTGGTCGACACGCCCATGGGTTGCCTGGTGTTGGCCGAGACGCTGGTGGAGAAATGCCTGGAGCGCTTCGGCCTCACCGGCACCGTGATCGCCACCGCGCCGGGCAAGGCCCTGGGCGGCCTGAACTTCCGCCATCCGTTGTTCGACGTGGACGCTGGCTACCAGCGCCTGTCGCCCATGTACCTGGCCGAATACGTGAGCGACGCCGACGGCACCGGCCTCGTGCACTCCTCGCCCGCCTACGGCCTGGACGATTTCAACTCCTGCGCCGCGCACGGCCTGTCGGTCGACGACATCCTCAACCCGGTGCAGGGCAACGGCGCCTACGCGGCCGACTTCCCGCTGTTCGGCGGCCTGCACATCTGGAAGGCCGTGCCGGTCATCCTGGAAGCGCTGAAGAACGCCGGCCGCCTGCTGGCCACCCAGACCATCACCCACAGCTACCCGCACTGCTGGCGCCACAAGACGCCGGTGATCTACCGCGCCGCGGCCCAGTGGTTCGTGCGCATGGACGAGGGCGAGGGCGTGTTCACAAAGGACAAGGCGCCGCGCACGCTGCGCCAGACCGCGCTGGACGCCATCGAGCACACCCGGTTCTACCCCGCCAACGGCAAGGCGCGCCTGCACGACATGATCGCCAACCGGCCCGACTGGTGCATCTCGCGCCAGCGCAGCTGGGGCGTGCCCATCCCGTTCTTCCTGCACAAGGACAGCGGCGAACTGCACCCGCGCACCATGGAAATCCTCGACCAGGCCGCGGACATCGTGGAGAAAGGTGGCATCGAGGCCTGGAGCCGCGTGACGGCCGAAACGATCCTGGGTGCCGATGACGCCAAGCTGTACACCAAGAGCACCGACATCCTCGAGGTGTGGTTCGACTCGGGCTCGACCTTCCAGCACGTGTTGCGCGGCAGCCATGCAAAGGCCTACGACCGTCTGCCACACCACGAAAACGGCCCCGAGGCCGACCTCTACCTCGAAGGCCATGACCAGCACCGCGGCTGGTTCCACAGCTCCTTGCTGCTGGGCTGTGCGCTCTACGACCGCGCGCCCTACCGCGGGATCCTGACGCACGGCTTCAACGTCGACGGCCAGGGCCGCAAGATGAGCAAGTCCTTGGGCAACGTGATCGAGATCGAGACCTTTGCCAAGGACCCCGGCGCCGAGATCGCACGGCTGTGGGTCGCGTCCACCGACTACTCGGGCGACCCACCGATGGACAAGAAGGTGATCGCGCGCGTGACCGACGCCTACCGCCGCATCCGCAACACCCTGCGTTTCCTGCTCGCCAACGTGAGCGACTTCGACCCGGCCACCGACGCCGTGCTGCTGGACCAGATGCTGGAGATCGACCGCTACGCCCTGGCGCGCGCGGCACAGTTCCAGGCCGAGGTGCTGGCGCACTATGAGGTATACGAGTTCCACCCGGTGGTGGCCAAGCTGCAGGTGTATTGCTCGGAAGACCTGGGCGCGTTCTACCTCGACGTGCTCAAGGACCGGCTCTACACCACCGCACCGGGCAGCCTCGCACGACGCAGCGCGCAGACCGCGCTGCACCAGATCACCCACGCCATGCTGCGCTGGATGGCGCCGTTCCTGAGCTTCACGGCCGAGGAAGCCTGGCCGGTGCTGGCCGGTGCGCAGAACCAGGGATCGATCTTTTTCGAGACCTTCGCGAAACTGCCCGCAGCCGACGAAGTGCTGTTGGCCAAGTGGTCGCGCATCCGCGCGGTGCGCGAGATGGTGAACAAGGAGATCGAGACCGTGCGCACCGCCGGCGGTGTGGGCTCGTCCCTGCAGGCCACGGTGAAACTCACCGTGCCGGCCGATGACCATGCGTTGCTCGCCTCGCTGGGCGAGGACCTCAAGTTCGTGCTGATCGTCTCTCAGGTCGCGCTGCTCGAAGGCGATGCCCAAGTGGACGTGATCCCGGCGACCGCCGCCAAGTGCGAGCGTTGCTGGCACTACCGCGACGACGTGGGCGTGGACGCCGCGCACCCCACGCTGTGCGGCCGCTGCACCAGCAACCTGTTCGGCGCGGGTGAAACCCGCTCGGTGGCCTGATGAGCAACGCCCCAATGCGCGGCATCTGGCCGTGGCTCGGTCTCGCCGCCTTGCTGGTGGCGGTCGACCAGGTCACCAAGCTGCTGATCCTGGCCAACTACCAGCTGGGTGAGAGCACCTTCATCACCGGCTTCTTCAACGTCGTTAGGGTGCACAACACGGGTGCGGCCTTCTCGTTCCTGGCCGAGGCCGGCGGCTGGCAGCGCTGGTTTTTCACCGGCGTGGGCGTGGCAGCGTCCGTGTTCATCGTGTGGATGCTGCGCACGCACCCGGGCGAGAAGCTGTTCGCGTTCGCCCTGGCCTGCATCCTGGGTGGCGCCATCGGCAACGTGATCGACCGCCTGCTGTACGGCTACGTGGTGGACTGGCTGGACTTCCACTGGGAGCTGCTCAGCGGCCTGTTCCCCGGCGGGCACTTTCCGGCCTTCAACATCGCCGACGCGGCCATCACCGTGGGCGCGGTCTCGCTGATCCTCGACGAGGTTCTTCGCTGGCGCCGCAGCCGGTGAACCGGCCGCCCGCACCGCGCGACCCCACGTCCCGGATCACGCGCCGCGCGGGCGTATAACTTCCCTCATGAAACACCTGTTGGATCTTCTGGCGGCCATCGCCCTGCTGGTCTGGGGCACGCACCTGGTGCGCAACGGCGTGCTGCGGGTTTTCGGCAGCAACCTGCGCCAGGTGCTGGCCGCGAGCATGGGCAACCGTTTCTCCGCGGCGTTGTCCGGCCTGGGTGTCACGGCCCTGGTGCAATCCAGCACCGCCACGGCGCTCATCACGGCGTCCTTTGTGGGCCGTGGCCTGATCGTCCTGCCCGCTGCGCTGGCCGTGATGCTGGGCGCCGACATCGGCACCAGCGTGATGGCGGTGGTGTTTTCGTTCGACTTGTCGTGGCTGTCGCCGCTCTTCATCTTTCTCGGCGTCACGCTGTTCATCTCGCGCCAGGGCACCTCGGCTGGCGACTTCGGGCGCGTGCTGATCGGTCTGGGCCTGATGCTGCTGGCCCTGCAGCTGATCTCGGGCGCCACCAATGTGCTGACGCAGAACCCGGCGGTGCAGCTGATGCTGGAATCGCTCACCAGCGACCGCCTGCTTGAAATCCTTCTCGGCGCCGCGTTGGCGGTGGTGGCGTATTCGAGCCTGGCGGTGGTGCTGCTGGCCTCCACGTTGGCGCTGCAGGTGGTGGGGCTCGATGTGGCGCTGGGCATCGTGCTGGGTGCCAACCTGGGCAGCGGCCTGCTGGCGGTGATCACCACCGCCAAGTCGGGCGTGAGCACGCGCCAGGTGCCGCTGGGCAACCTGCTCTTCAAGGTGTTCGGCGTGGCCATTGCCATCTGGCTCATTCCCACCTGGGTGCGCTTCATGCAGCCACTGGTGCAGGATCCGGCCACACTCACCGTGCTGTTCCACCTGAGCTTCAACCTCATGGTGGGCGCCGTGTTCATCGGTCTCACGCAGCCGGTGGCCAGGCTGGTGGAACGGCTGCTGCCGCTGCAAGCCAACAAGGGCCCGCTGGACCGCCCCAACCACCTCGACCCTTCGGCCCTGGCCACGCCCTCGCTGGCCATCTCGTGCGCGGCGCGCGAAGCCATGCACCAGGCCGATGTGGTGGAAACCATGCTGCGCGGAGTGGTCACGGTGATCAAGACCAACGACCTCAAGCTCGCACAAGACCTGCGCAAGCTTGACGACACGGTGGACAGCCTGTACTCGGCGATCAAGTACTACCTCACCAAGATCTCGCGCCAGCAGCTCAGCGAGGCCGAGAGCCGGCGCTGGACCGACATCATCAGCTTCACCATCAACATGGAGCAGATCGGCGACACGGTCGAGCGCGTGCTGCTCGACATCGAAGACAAGAAGATCCGCAAGGGCCGCAATTTCTCGGAGGCCGGCATGGCCGAGATCACCGAACTGCACGCGCGCCTGATCGACAACCTGCGCCTGGGCATGAGCGTGTTTCTCAACGGCAACGTGCGCGATGCGCAGCGCCTGCTCGAAGAAAAAGTGCGTTTCCGCGACAAGGAGCGCGCCTACGCCGCCACCCACCTCGACCGGCTGTCCGACATGAGCCAGCAGAGCATGGACACCAGCGCGCTCCACCTGGACCTGATCAGCGACCTGAAGCGCATCAACTCGCACATCTGCTCGATCGCCTACCCCATCCTCGACAGCGCGGGCGTGCTCGCGCCCAGCCGACTGCGCGAGCCTCCGTCGGTCGACGCCAGCCGCCTTTGACAGCGTCCGGGCGTTGAGCCGCGCGGCTGCAAAAACGGGGACGCTGTGCTAGTCTGGCGCTCCCTTTCGCGACCCGCCAGGAGACAACAACATGCCCGGACTGCTGCCCCACATCGACCCCGACGGCCTGCTCGAGTTTTCGGTGGTCTACACCGACCGCGCGCTCAACCACATGTCCAAACGCTTCCAGGGTGTGATGACCGATATCTCGGCCATGCTCAAGCGCGTGTACGGTGCCCACTCGGCGGTGCTGGTGCCCGGCAGCGGCACCTTCGGCATGGAGTCGGTGGCGCGGCAGTTTGCCCACGGCAAGCACGTGCTCGTGATCCGCAATGGCTGGTTCAGCTACCGATGGACCCAGATCTTCGACATGGGAAGCATCCCCGCCAGCCACACGGTGATGAAGGCCCGGCGCACCGGCGCCGGCGCGCAGGCTGCCTGGGCGCCCGCACCCATTGAAGAGGTGGTGGCCACGATCGCGCGCGAGAAGCCCGCGCTGGTGTTCGCACCCCACGTGGAAACCGCTGCCGGCATGATCCTGCCCGACGGCTATTTGAAGGCCGTGAGCGACGCCGTGCACGCGGTGGGTGGCTTGTTCGTGCTGGACTGCATTGCCTCGGGCGCGATGTGGGTGAACATGAAAACCACCGGGGTCGACATCCTGATCTCTGCCCCGCAAAAAGGCTGGAGCAGCTCACCCTGCTGCGCCATGGTGATGCTGAGCGAACGCGCCCGCGCCGCCATCGACGCCACGCAGAGCACCACCTTCGCGATGGACCTGAAGAAGTGGCTGCAGATCATGGAGACCTACGAAGGCGGCGGTCACGCGTACCACACCACCCTGCCCACCGACGCGCTCACGCGCTTGCGCGAGACGATGGTGGAGACCGAGGCTTACGGAGTTGAGCGGGTGCGGCAGGAACAGATCGCTTTGGGCTCACAGGTGCGCGAGCTGCTGGAGCGCCATGGTTTCCCCAGCGTGGCAGCCCCGGGTTTCCAGGCGCCGGGTGTGGTGGTGAGCTACACCACCGACCCGGAGATCCAGTCGAGCAAGAAGTTTCTGGCGGTGGGTTTGCAAACCGCTGCGGGTGTGCCGCTGCAGTGCGACGAAGGTCCCGAGTTCAAGACCTTCCGCATCGGCCTCTTCGGACTGGACAAGTGGCACGACCTGCCTTCAACACTGCAGCATCTGGAGCAGGCTTTGGCTGAGGTGGCGCCTCGGCAGGCTCAGCCTGCCTGAGTTGAGGTTGTTGCGCGCTGAGCGTTGGGTAACCGACGCAGCGAAACAAAGGAGGAGCCGGCACCAGCCGGCGGGGGACATTCGCGGAGTCGGTTACCCCATGTTCCAAGGCAACCAACCACGCAGGCACGAAAAGACTCAGGGCAGCAAAACCGTGCAACCCGTGGTCGAACGAGCCTCCAGACTCTCATGCGCCTTGCGCACATCGGTCAGCGCAAAACGCTGGTCGATGCGGATCTTCACCTGACCGGCTTCGACCACCGCAAACAGATCGTCGGCCATCGCCTGGGTGCGCTCGCGGCTGGTGATGTGCGAGAACAGGGTCTGGCGCGTCATGTAGAGCGAACCCTTGGGGCCCAGGATGCCGGGTGCGAACGGCGCCACCGGACCGGACGCATTGCCGAAGCTGGCCATGAGGCCAAAGGGGCGCAGGCAGTCGAGTGACTTTTCGAACGTGTCCTTGCCCACCGAGTCGTAGACCACCTTCACGCCCTGGCCGTTGGTGATCTCCTTCACACGCGCGGCAAAGTCTTCGGTGCGGTAGTTGATGGCGTGGCTGGCGCCGTGCTCCAGCGCCAGCTTGCATTTGTCGTCCGAGCCCGCCGTGCCGATCAGCTGCAGGCCCAGCGCCCTGGCCCACTGGCAGGCGATCAGGCCCACACCACCGGCCGCGGCGTGGAACAGCACGAAATCACCGGCCTCCAGACCTTCCACCGGCTTGCAGCGCTTGAGCAGGTACTGCGCGGTCAGGCCCTTGAGCATCATGGCCGCACCGGTCTCGAAGTCGATCGCATCGGGCAGCTGGCACACGTTCATGGCCGGCATCACGCGCACATCGCAGTAGCTGCCCGGCGGGTTGGCCGCGTAGGCGGCGCGGTCGCCCGCCTTGAGGTGTGTCACACCCTCGCCCACCGCCTCGATCACACCGGCACCTTCCATGCCCAGCGCGAGCGGCATGGGAAACGGGTACAAGCCGCTGCGCTGGTACACGTCGATGTAGTTCAGGCCGATGGCGTGGTGGCGGATGCGCACCTGGCCCGGGCCGGGATCGCCCACGCTCACGGTGTCGATGACCAGTTGCTCGGGGCCACCGGCGGCGTGGATGCGGACGGCGCGCGATTCTTGTGTGCTCATGGGAGGTCTCCTCGTTGTGGAATCAAACCCTGCGAATGCTGCCACGAATGCGGGGCATCGCCAGGGCGACAGGCCAGCGCCCCCATGGCCCGACCGGGCATGTGGGTGTTGCTACAGTCCAGCCGATGTCTGCTTCGCCCCCGCACCGCCTCACCCCCGCCACCATCGCCCTGTTGCTGATCCCGCCGCTCATGTGGGCGGGCAACGCCGTGGTGGGTCGCCTCATGCAGGGCGTGGTGCCGCCGGTCACGCTGAATTTCCTGCGCTGGGTGCTGGCCATGGTCATGCTGCTGCCGGTGGCGGGCTGGGTGTTGCGCCCGGGCAGTGGCCTGTGGACGCATTGGCGGCGCTTTGCCTTGCTCGGCCTGCTGGGGGTGGGCATGTACAACTCGCTGCAGTACATGGCCCTGAAGACCTCCACGCCGCTCAACGTGACGCTGGTGGCGTCGAGCATTCCGGTGTGGATGCTGATCATGGGGCGCGTGTTCTACGACGTGCCCATTTCGCGGCGCGCGGCGCTGGGGGCGCTGATGTCGCTCTGCGGCGTGGTGGTGGTGATCGCACGTGGAGATCTGGGTGGCTTGCTGTCGGTGCAGCTGGTGCCGGGCGATCTGCTGGTGCTGCTGGCCGCGCTGGCCTGGGCCTGGTACAGCTGGCTGCTGGCGCGCCCACCGGCCAACGAGCCCGCGGCCATCAAGGCCGACTGGGCCGCCTTCCTGCTGGCCCAGATGGTCTTCGGTCTGCTCTGGTCGGCCGCCTTCACCGGCGGGGAATGGCTCACCATGCCCGCGTTGCCAGCGGGCGAAAGCGCCATTCAATGGGGTTGGCCGCTGGTGGCCGGCCTGGTGTTCGTGGCGGTGGGCCCGTCGCTGCTGGCCTACCGCAGCTGGGGCGCGGCCGTGGCCCGCGTGGGCCCGGCCACGGCCAGCGTGTTTTCCAACCTCACGCCGCTGTTCGCCGCGCTGATGTCGGCCACGCTGCTGCGCGAGCCGCCCCAGCTCTACCACCTGGCCGGCTTTGTGCTGATCGTGGGCGGGATTCTGGTGTCGTCACGGCGCTAGTGCCCCCACGCTCCCCCGCTTCGCGAGGTCCGCTGCCCCCCGAGGGGGCTGATCCGGCTTGGGGCGGCCCGGCGCCGGATCGCAATCCTCAGAACGTGCCCGGGTAGGCCCCACCATCGGCCAGCACGTTCTGACCGGTGATGTAGCCCGCGTGCACGCTGCAGAGGAACGCGCAGATCGCACCGAATTCTTCCGAGGTGCCGAAGCGTTTGGCCGGAATGCCTTTGCGGCGCGCGTCGGCAATGGCGTCCACCGACTGGCCCGTCTTTTCGGCGGCGCCGGCCAGCGTGGTCTTGAGGCGGTCGGTGTCGAAGGCGCCGGGCAGGAGGTTGTTGACTGTCACGCCTTGCGCGGCCAGCGGGCTGCGCGCAACGCCGGCCACAAAACCCGTCAGGCCACTGCGCGCACCGTTGGACAGCCCCAGGATGTCGATCGGTGCCTTCACCGCGCCCGAGGTGATGTTGACGATGCGACCAAAGCCGCGCTGCGCCATGCCGTCCACCGTGGCCTTGATGAGCTCGATGGGCGTGAGCATGTTGGCGTCGATGGCCTTGATCCACACGTCGCGGTCCCAGGCGCGGAAGTCGCCGGGGGGCGGGCCGCCCGCGTTGTTGACCACGATGTCGAACGCCGTGCCGGGACCACCCGCCACCGACAGCGCCGCCGCGCGACCCTCAGGCGTGGTGATGTCGGCCGCCACGGTGAGCACCGTCACGCCCGGCACCGCGGCTTGCAGCGCCTGCCCGGCGGCTTCCAGGTCGCGCGCGCCGCGCGCCACCATCACCACGTGCGCGCCCTCGGCCGCCAGCGCCTGCGCGCAGCCCAGCCCCAGGCCCTTGCTCGCGCCACACACCAGCGCCCATTTGCCCTTGATACCCAGATCCATGAAAAGTCTCCTGAAAAAAAAATCAATTGGCGCGGCCGAAGCGCGTCACCAGAAACACACCCGAGAGCACGAGCACCGTGCCCACCACGATCCAGCCGTTGAACGGCTCACCCAGAATCACCACACCCATGACGATGGTCGACATGGGGCCGACCATGCCGGTTTGCGCCGCCAGCCCCGAGCCGATGCGCTCGATCGCCATCATCACCATGAGCACCGGCGCAAAGGTGCACAGCGTGGCGTTGAGCACCGAGAGCCAGATCACCTCGGGCGCCACCAGCGCGGCGCTCATGGGCCGCAACAACACGAACTGCACCAGACACAACACGCAAGCCACGCTGGTGGCCAGGCCCACCAGCCGCAGCGAGCCCAGGCGCTGCACGAGTTCACCGCTGTAGACCAGGTAGATCGCGTAGCTGATGGCACTGCCGAACACCAGCGCTGCACCCAGCAACGCGTCGGGCCCCTGCAGGCCGGCCTCGTGTCCGAACACCACCAGCACACCGCCATAACTCACGGCCATGGCCAGCGCCTGCAGGCGCGTGATGCGGCGCTTGTAGAGCACCCAGCCCAGCACCAGCACCAGCGTGGGGTTGAGGTACAGGATGAGCCGCTCCAGGCTGGCGGTGATGTACTGCAAGCCCCAGAAATCCAGAAAGCTGGCGAGGTAATAACCGGTGAAGCCCAAGCCCACGATGCCCAGCCAGTCGTCTCGCGAAAGCGGTGGCTTGCGTCCGCCAGCCTGCCGGTAGGTGGCCCACCACGCCAGCGCCAGAAACAGCGGCAGCGCAAACAGCATGCGGTACATGATCAGCGTGACCGCGTCCACACCGTGGCGGTACGCCAGTTTCACGATGATGGCCTTGCCACTGAACGCGATAGAGCCGGCGGCCGCGAGCATCAATCCGGTGGCGAGGTGAGGGGTGGGGGCGGCGCGCATCGCTCGATTATCGGCATGGGGCAACAACCGGTCAGACCACAGGGCCGGCCTCACGCCGATCCCGCAGGCGCTCGTGTCGCACGCATGACTTCACGCTGATGAAGTCATGCCCGCCGATCCACGCGGCCGGCAACTCCCTAACCTTTGGAACAGCCTGCCCGACGCCATGCGTCCGGCTGCACCGCCCATGTTTCACAGGGACTGCCCATGCCTTCAGAACACCGCATTCGCAACACCGATCACATCAACACCCTGCTCAAGACCTTCACCGAATCGCCCAAAGGACCGACCGTGCTGCGCGTGAACGACACGCAGGTCGTGCTGCGCCCGCGCGACGGTGAACCCACGCTGGTGATGCAGGCGCACCTCTGCACCCTGCCCCGCCACAGCGGACCGCGCGCGGCCCTGTGCGAGGCCTTGCTGCTGGCCAACACACGCCTGGCCGACAGCGACCGCCTGGGCATCGAGCCCGCCGAAAACGCGGCGGTGTACCAGCGCGTGGTGGACATCGACATCGACGCCGATGCGCTGGGGCACGAATTGTGGGATTTGATCGACGCCGCCGAGCAGTTCAGACACGGCCTCGGCCACGACTGACGCCCGTGGACGACCTCACTGGACGGGTGGCGTGCAGGCCAGCACCTCGTCCATGGTGGTCAGGCCCTCGGCCACGCGCATGGCGCCGGCCAGGCGCAGCGGGCGCATGCCGTCGGCCACGGCCTGCTTGCGCAACACGTCCAGGCGCGGTTCGCGGCTGACCTTGTCCTTGAACGATTCGGTGACCGTGAGCAGCTCGTACAGCCCCATGCGACCGCGAAAACCGGTCATGCGGCAATCGACACAGCCCACGGGCTCGTAGGGCCGGTAGCTGCCGCTGATCTGCCACGGCTTGACCAGTTCGGCCAGCGACTCGCGCGAGGTGGCGGCTGTGGCCTTGTCCTGCTGCGTCTTGCAGGCCGGGCAGAGCGTGCGCACCAGGCGCTGCGCGAGCACACCCAGCACGGTGGCGTTGATGAGGTAGGGCGGAATGCCCAGCTCCATCAACCGCATGATGGCCGAGGGTGCGTCGTTGGTGTGCAGCGTGGTGAACACCAGGTGCCCGGTGAGCGCGGCCTGCACGGCCATTTCGGCGGTGGCGAGGTCGCGCACCTCGCCCACCATGATGATGTCCGGGTCCTGCCGCATGAGCGCGCGCAGGCCCTGCGCAAAGTCCAGATCGAGGTGGGTCTGCACCTGGGTCTGGTTGAAGGCCGGCTCGATCATCTCGATCGGATCTTCCACCGTGCTCACGTTGACCTCCTCGGTGGCCAGGCGCTTGAGCGTGGCGTAGAGCGTGGTGGTCTTGCCCGAGCCGGTGGGCCCGGTCACGAGCACGATGCCGTGCGGGTGTTTGGTCAGCGCCTCCCAGCGCAGCGCATCGTGCGCGGCAAAGCCCAGCGCGCTCAGGTCCTTCACGGTCGACTCGGGGTCGAAGATGCGCATGACGAGTTTTTCACCAAACGCCGTGGGCAGCGTGGACAGGCGCATCTCCACCTCTTCACCCCGCGCACCCGCGACCCCGGGGCGCAGCGTCTTGATGCGGCCGTCCTGCGGGCGGCGGCGTTCCACCACGTCCATGCGCCCGAGCAGTTTGATGCGCGCCGTCATGGCGGTGAGCACCCCGATCGGCATCTGGTAGACCGGGTGCAGCACGCCGTCGATGCGGAAACGGATCACGCCCTGCTCGCGCCGCGGCTCCAGGTGGATGTCGCTGGCGCGCTGGTCAAAGGCGTACTGCCACAACCAGTCCACCACCTGCACGACACCCTGGTCGTTGGCGTCGAGCTGTTTGTTGGCCTTGCCCAGCTCGACCAGTTGTTCGAAGCTGCCGAAACCGCCGCTGCCACCACCACTCTTGCTGGCCGCGCGCACCGACTTGGCCAGCGCAAAAAACTCGGCGGTGAAACTGTTGATGGCCTGCGGGCTGGCCAGCACCAGACGCACGCTGCGCCGCGTCTGGCGCTCCACCTCGGGCACCCAGTCGCGAACAAAGGGCTCGGCCGTGGCCACCACCACCTCGGTCGGGCTCACCTGCACCGGCAACACCTTGTGGCGCTCGGCATAGGCCGCGCTCATCACATCCGCCACCTTGCCCACATCGACCTTGAGCGGATCGATGCGCATGTACTCCAGCCCGCTGCGCTTGGCCAACCACTGGGTGAGCATCTCCACGTCGAGCACATGGCTGTCGGCCTTGCGCGCCATGGCCACCACCGACAGGCGCTGCAGCGGGTGCTGCGCGCTGTGCGCCGAAGCGCAGCGCGCCACCGTGCGCTCGGCCTCGGCACCGCTGATCACACCATCGTCCAGCAACCACTGCACCAGCGTGCGCCAGTCAAGCGGACCGACGGGATCGATGGCGCCAGGGGTCTTGTTCGGGTGTTTCATGCGTGTCTCTGCGTTTGTCAGGCCACCGGTTTGAACAGCTTCATCCACTTCACAGCGGGCAGGCCCCAGCGTTCCTGCACAGCCTCGGCCCGGGCCAGCAACTGCATGCGCGTGGGCCGGTGGGGCGTGCGCTGGGCGAGCACCACGGTGTTGCCCTCGCGCGTGGGCTTGAAGGCCCACACGGCGTCGTCACCAAAGGCGGCGCACAGACTTTGCAGCGAGCGCTCGTAGCTCGCATCGCGGCCAAACAGGTTGACGGTGAGGCAACCGTCGTCGGTCAGCGCGTTGCGGCAGTCGGCGTAAAAGTCGGGGCTGTCGAGCACGGGCGCGGCGGCTTCGTGGTCGTACAGGTCCACCTGCAGCGCGTCGTAGGCGCCCAGGTGGTCGGCACGGCGGATCTCTTCCCCCGCGTCGGCGAGCACCACGCGCAGCTTGGGGCCATCGGCGGGCAGCTTGAACCAGCTGCGGCACACGGTCACGACCTGCGGGTTGATCTCGATGGCGGTGGTGTCCATGCGCAGTTTCTTGAAACAGAACTTGGTGAGCGCGGCGGACCCCAGGCCGAGCTGCAGGGCGCGGCGTTTGCCGACCGAGTCGGGCTCCACGAACAGCAGCCAGGCCATCATGCGTTGAACGTAGTCGAGCTCGATGTCGAACGGTGCATCCAGCAGCATGGAGCCCTGGATCCATTCGGTTCCCAGGTGCAGGAAGCGCACTTCGCTGTCTTCGGAGATCGTGACCTCGGGCAGTGTTTGCGGAGTGCGCCGCTTGAGCGCTGCGGCGTTGGCGCCGGCCTTCACGTGGGGTTTCCAGTTGGGTATTGCATGTTCTTCAGGTCTCTTGCTCGGGAAATCATTATGGGCACGCTGAGGGGTTGGTTGTCTCCGGCGGCTCCTGTTGCGTGAACCGGGTGGCCGACTCCGCGAATGTCCCCCGGGGCCTGCGGCCCCTCCTCCTTTACTTCGCTGCGTCGGCCACCCCGCTCACGCAACAGGATTGGTGCTCGAAACATTGGTGCGCCTACCCGTTGTCAGCTCGTTGCGCCGGTGCGCTCTGCGCAGCGAAATAAAGGAGGGGGCGGCACCAGCCGCCGGGGGACATTCGCGGAGCAGAGCGCACCGGTGCAACGAGCCCGCGAAAAAGGTGGAGCGAACAATCAAACCTCAGCCGCCTCCACCAAAAACCGGACCCGCCGCTGCCCCTGCCACTCATCCGCATCCAGACGAAACGCAATTTTCACGCGCTCTGGCAAAGGCTCGGTGTGACCAAACCAGATGCCGTCCACCGGTTCACCCTGGTGCTTGAGCTTCAACGCAAGATGCTTCTCGCCCACCAGCCGCTGCGACACCACCTGCACCTCTTCACAAAACACCGGCGGCGCAAACCCCTGGCCCCACACCTCCTTGTGCAGCGTGTCCACCAGATCGGCGCGACGGTACTTCGTGTCCAGCGCACCATCGGCCTCCATGCGGCGTTGCAGCGTGGCCGCGTCCAGCCACTCGTGGGCCACCTGCTGCAGCGCCGCTTCGAACGTCTCCAGATGCTCTTCGTCGATGGTGCAACCCGCGGCCATGGCGTGACCACCAAAACGCAACAACACGCCCGGGTGGCGCTTGGCCACCAGGTCCAGCGCGTCGCGCAGGTGAAAGCCCGCAATCGAACGGCCCGAGCCCTTGAGCTCGTTCTCCTTGCCCTCGGCGCCGCTCGCAGCAAACACAAAGGTGGGGCGGTGCAGCTTGTCCTTGAGGCGTGAGGCCACGATACCCACCACACCTTCGTGAAAATCCGGGTCGAACACGATGAGCGCCGGCGGCGGCTCCTCGGATTCGTCGAACATCTCTTCGGCCATCTGCAAGGCCTGGTCGCGCATGTCGCCCTCGATCGCCTTGCGCTCGCGGTTGATGCCGTCCAGCGTGCGCGCCAGTTCGTCGGCGCGCAAGGCGTCGTCGGTGGTCAGGCACTCGATGCCCAGCGTCATGTCGGCCAGGCGCCCGGCCGCGTTCAGGCGCGGGCCGAGTGCAAAGCCGAAGTCGAAGCCCGTGGCCGCCTCGGGCTTGCGCGCAGCCACGTTGAACAAGGCCGTCATGCCCGGCGGCATGGCGCCGGCGCGCACACGCTTCAAACCCTGCGCGACCAGGCGGCGGTTGTTGGCGTCGAGCTTGACCACGTCGGCCACGGTGCCCAGGGCCACCAGCGGCAGCAGGGCATCGATCTTGGGCTGGGTTTGCGCATTGAACACACCGCGCTCGCGCAGCTCGGCGCGCAGCGCCAGCAACACATAGAACATCACGCCGACGCCCGCGATGGACTTGCTCTCGAAGCTGCAGCCCGGCTGGTTCGGGTTCACGATGATGCAGTCCTGCGGCAACACCACCTCACCGTCCTTGATGGCGGGCAGGTGGTGGTCGGTCACGACGACCTGCAGGCCGAGGTCGCGCGCCGCGCGCACACCCTCCACACTGGCAATGCCGTTGTCCACCGTCACCAGCACGTCGGCGCCTTGCGCCTTCACGCGCTTCGAGATCGACGGCGTGAGGCCGTAGCCGTCGGTCACGCGGTCGGGCACGAGGTAGTTCACGCGGTCGAATCCCATGGGTGCGCCCAGCAGGCGCAGGCCGCGCAAGCCGACCGCGCAGGCGGTGGCGCCGTCGCAGTCGTAATCGGCCACGATGCAGATCGCCTGGTTCGCCGCCATGGCGTCGGCCAGGGCACGCGCGGCGTCTTGTGCGCCCAGCATCTGCGAAGGCGGGATCAGGCGGGCGAGCGCGTCGTCGAGTTCGTCGGTGCTGGTGATGCCGCGCGCTGCAAACAGACGCGCCAGCAAGGGGTGCAGGCCGCCTTGCTCCAGCGCCCAGGCGGCGCGGGGAGGCACGTCGCGGGTGATGATCTTCATAGGGTTTCCAGGGTTTTCCAGGCCGGGGCGTTGCCCAGCAGATGCTTGATGAGGCGGCTGGCGCGCGCCACGGCGCCGCGCGGGGCGTTGGTGAAGCGCTGCGCCATGCGCTCGCCGCACAGCGTGAGTGTGACCGGCTCGCCACGGCGCACGCGTTCCAGCAGGTCCTGGAGGTCGCCGTTGTCCAGGGCTGTCCAGGCGTCTTTCCAGCGCGCCCAGTCGGCCTGCAGGGCAGCGCTGCGCAGTGCGTCGGGCATCACCGGCGGCGACCGCAGCGTTGTCGTGTGGTCGATGGCGCCCGCGCCACTGAGCCAGAACCCGTTGACCGGGTGCAGGCGCAGTTCTTCGCGCGCGTCGTGTGCAGGGTGTGTGTAGAACAGCATCTGCGCTTCGCTCTGCAGGCGCTTGAGCAATTGCCCACCAACAGGGTTGGCCGTGCTGTCGGTCATCCAGGCCTCCACGGAGCGGCCGCCCACGCGGTCCAGGCTGGCGCAGGCGATGCCGCGCAGCACCTCGCCGCTGGCGTGCCAGCGCGCGGCGGACTCGTATCGCAGCGTGATGCCGTCTTCCGCGCAGTAGGGCGCGAGCGCATCGAACAGCGGGCGCGCGTGTTCGTCGGTCAGCCCCAACTGGTCGCCGGGCAGCAGCGTCACCTGCTCCATGCCGACCTGAAAGTGACAGGGCGTGAACCAGGCTTGCGGCAGCTCGGGTGTGTCGCTCTGCGCAGCCGCCCACGGCAGGAGCCCGTCGGGGTAGGACGAGCCGTCGGCACGCACCAGGCCAATGGCCTGCGCCAAGGCTCGTTCGTGCGGCGCACTCAGGCTGTGGTCGGTGCCGGCATCGGTGTGAGCTGGCTGCAGCTCGGCCAGCAAGGCGGTGAGGTGGGGCAGCTGCAAGCCCGGCATGAGAGCCCGGCAGGCGGGGTCGCTGGCGCTGGCAAAGGGAACCAGCAGGTGAGTGGCAGGCTCAGAGGCCATGTGGGGAGCGGGCATGACGCGATTGTCGGGGATGCCACAATGCCCGCTGGACCTCACATGCAAACTCCCTACGAACTCATTCTCGGCTGGCGCTACACGCGCGCCGGCCGCGCCACCCGGCGCAACGGCTTCATCTCCTTCATCTCGGGCGTGTCCATGCTGGGCATTGCGCTGGGTGTGGCCGCACTCATCATCGTGCTATCGGTCATGAACGGCTTCCAGAAGGAAGTGCGCGACCGCATGCTCGGTGTGCTCTCGCACATCGAGGTGTTCGAGCCCTCAGGGCAGGCCATTCCCAACCTCGCCGACACGCTGGCGAAGATCGAGCGCCATCCTGAAGTGGTGGGCGCTGCACCCTTCGTGGGTGCGCAGGCGCTGATCGCGCGCGGTGAAGACATGAAAGGTGCCCTGGTGCGCGGCATCGACCCGGCGCTCGAGCCCAAGGTCACGGATCTCGCAGCCCAGCTGGCCGACACGGTGCTGCCGCGCCTCGTGTCCGGTGAATTCGGTGTGATCCTGGGCGGTGAACTCGCGCGCAGCCTGGGCGTGATCGCGGGTGACAGCGTCACGCTCATTGCCCCCAGCGGCCAGGTGACCCCGGCCGGCGTGGTGCCGCGCATCCGGCAAATGACGGTGGTGGGCACGTTTGATTCGGGCCACTACGAATACGACTCGGCGCTGGCCCTGCTGCACCAGGAAGACGCCGCGCGCATCTTCCGCGTCGAAGGCCCCACCGGCGTGCGCGTGAAGATCAAGGACCTGCACGCCGCACGCGAGGTGGCCGTGTCCATCGCCGCCGACCTCGACCCCGGCCTGCTGGTGCGCGACTGGACGCGCCAGAACCGCACCTGGTTCGCGGCCGTGCAGCTGGAAAAACGCATGATGTTCATCATCCTCACGCTCATCGTGGCGGTGGCGGCGTTCAACCTCGTGTCCACGCTGGTGATGACGGTGACGGACAAACGCGCCGACATCGCCATCCTGCGCACGCTGGGCGCGAGCCCGCAAAGCATCATGGGCGTGTTCATGGTGCAAGGTGCCATGGTGGGCGTGATCGGCACGGGTGCGGGCCTGCTGCTCGGCCTGGGCATCGCCTTCAACATCGACACCCTGGTGCCGGCACTCGAGCGACTGCTGGGCGCAAGCTTCCTGCCGCAAGACATCTACCTCATCAGCCGCATGCCCAGCGACCCGCAACAGGCCGACATCCTGCCGGTGGCGGTGATCTCGCTGATCCTGTCGTTCCTGGCCACCATTTACCCGAGCTGGCGCGCAAGCCGCGTCAACCCTGCCGAAGCCCTCCGCTATGAGTGACATCATGACCCCCACGCTCCGCCGCTGCGCGGGTCGCTGCCCCCCGAGGGGGCGTGTTTCGCCTTGGGGCGGCCCGGCGGCGAAACCCCTATGACACAAGCAGTACTCCAGGCCACGGGCCTCACCAAACGCTTCACCGAAGGCCGGCTCGACGTCACCGTGCTCACGGGCGTGGACCTCACCGTGCGCGCGGGCGAAACCGTGGCCATCGTCGGGGCTTCGGGCTCGGGCAAGAGCACCTTGCTGCACCTGCTCGGCGGCCTGGACGCGCCCACCAGCGGCAGCGTGCAGCTCATGGGGCAAACCATGTCGGGCCTGAGCGCCACGCAGCAGGGCGTGCTGCGCAACCAGCACCTCGGTTTCGTCTACCAGTTCCACCACCTGCTGCCCGAGTTCAGCGCGCGCGACAACGTGGCCATGCCCTTGTGGATCCGCCGCCAGCCGCGCAGCGAGGCGGCCGAGCAGGCCCGCAAGATCCTCACCCGCGTGGGCCTGGCCGAGCGCCTGGGCCATCGGCCGGCCGAGCTTTCGGGCGGCGAGCGCCAGCGCGTGGCGATCGCGCGAGCGCTGGTCACGCAACCCGCCTGCGTGCTGGCCGACGAGCCCACGGGCAACCTCGACCGCAACACCGCCGAGGGTGTGTTCCAGCTCATGCTGGAACTGGCGCGCGATCAGGGCACGGCCTTCATCGTCGTCACCCACGACGAAACGCTGGCCGCGCGCTGCAACCGCGTGCTGCGCTTGACCACAGGTGTGCTGACTTAAGGCGATCCGCCGCCGGGCAGCAACCCGCGCAGCCGCGGAGCGCGGAGGCTCACGGCTTGGTTCTTGTGAAGCGCAGAGGTTTCTCCAGCCCCTGCACATGCATCAACATGGTCGTGCCCCGCACCTCCAGCCGCTGCGCCTTCTGCAAGGCATCGAGGTAGCGCGTTTCCTGCTCGTCCACCGCCGGCGCGCACGCCATGCGTGTGCCAGCCAGCTGCCCCAGCGCAATGCGGTCCTGCATCAGCGTGTAGGAGCCAAAGAAACGGTTGCACGAACTGTTGCCGGTCACGCGACCGGCTTCGGGAAATGCGAGCGTGGCCTGAACGCGATCGAGCACGCCGCGCCCGCCCAGGTCTTCCAGCCGCCATTCGCTGCCCACCAGCGGGGCGGCGCCGGGTGCCCCCGGCAAGGCGCAGGCCGTGAGCGAGAGCAGCAGGGGGACGGCGAACCAGGAGAGGCGTGACATGGGTGGGTCCTTTCGGGTGGGGCGCCGGCGCGAGGGAAGCATGCCGGCACAATCGATCCTTATACCGCCATGTGGATCGACTCTCACTGCCATCTGGACGCGCCCGAGTTCGGCGCCGACCACGCGCTCGCGCTGAGCCTGCGCGAACGCGCCTCTGCGCTGGGCGTGGGCCTGTGCGTGATCCCGGCGGTGGAGCGCAGCAACTTCGACACCGTGCGCCAGCTCGCGCACCGCACCGGCGACGCCTACGCCCTGGGCATCCACCCTTTGTATGTGCCGCAGGCGCGAGAGACCGACCTCGACGCGCTCGACGCCGCACTCACCGAACACCGCGACGACCCCCGCCTGGTGGCCGTGGGCGAGATCGGTCTTGACTACTTCGTGCCCGCGCTGTGCACGCCCGGGATGCGCGAGCGCCAGGCCTTTTTTTACCGTGCGCAACTGCGGCTGGCACGCCAGCACGCGTTGCCGGTGATCGTGCATGTGCGGCGCAGCGCCGACCAGTTGCTCAAGCACCTGCGCGCGCTGCCCACGGGCGGCGGCATCGCACACGCATTCAACGGCAGCGATCAACAAGCGCAGGCCTTTCTGGGCCTCGGCTTCAAGCTCGGCCTGGGGGGCGCGGCCACGTTCGAGCCCGCGCGGCAGTTGCGCCGCCTCGCCGCCGACTTGCCGCTGTCGGCGCTGGTGCTGGAAACCGACGCGCCCGACATCCCGCCGCACTGGCTCTACGCCACTGCGGCCCAGCGGGCGGCCGGACAGGCACAGGGCGTCAACAGCCCCGCCGAGTTGCCACGCATCGGCGCGGTGGTGGCCGAATTGCGTGGCATGCCGGTCGATGACTTGATGCAGGCCACCACCGCCAACGCCGTGGCCGCCCTGCCCCGGCTGGCGGCGCTGCTGGCCAAACCATGAGCCGGCTGCTGGGCCTGGCGCCGGTGCTGGACGCCCACACGCGCGTGCTGGTGCTGGGCAGCTTTCCGGGCGCGGCCTCGTTGCGGGCCCGGCAGTACTACGGCCATCCGCAAAACCACTTCTGGAAGATCCTGGGTGCGTTGTGGCAGTTGCCCTTGCCGGCCATGGCTTACGCCGAGCGCGTGGCCGTCTTGCACGAGCGCGGACTGGGTGTGTGGGACGTGTACGGCGCCTGTGAACGCGAGGGCAGCCTGGACGCGAACATCCGCAACGCCGAGGTCAACGATTTTGCGTGGGTGCAGCGCTCATGCCCGCGGCTTGAAGCCATCGCGCACAACGGCGGTGAGAGCTTTCGCCACGCGAAACACACCGAGCAGCTGGGTGTGCCGGTCTACAAGCTGCCATCCACCAGCCCGGCCAATGCCAGTTGGAGTTTTGACCGCAAGTTCGCTGCCTGGTCCGAGGTGTTGATGCGCCACACGGGCGTGTGAAGGGCCAGCGGCGACAGGTCAGCCGACCAGGGCTTCGCGCACCGCCGCGAGTTGGCGGCGCGAGACGGCCAGGCGTTCCTCGACACCATCGAGCCGCACCGTCCAGCCTTCACCCTCGACCGGGTCGTTGTGCTTTTCCACCGCGCGCACGGCACGGCGCGACACCAGCGCGTTGCGGTGCACACGCACGAACAGGTGGGCGTAGCGCTGCTCCAGATCGCTCAACGCGCCGTCAAAGATGTGTTCCTTGTCGGCGGTGCGCACGGTGATGTATTTCAGCTCGGCCTTGAGGTAGATCACATCGGCCAGGGCCACGCGTTCGCTGCGGCCGCGTTCCTGGATGATCAGGCTCTCGGGCAGGCCCACGTCCACCGCCGCTTCAGCGCGCAGGCGCTGCACCTTCTGCAGGGCCTGCTGCAGGCGTTCACGGCGCACCGGCTTGGTCAGGTAATCCACCGCCTCCAGCTCGAAGGCCTGCACCGCGTGTTCGGCGTAGGCGGTGATGAACACCACCGCCGGCGGCGCCGCCAGCTCGCGCAGGGTTTTGGCCAGCGCCATGCCGTCCACGCCGGGCATGTGGATGTCCAGCAGCACGAGGTCACAACCGGTGCGCTGGATCTGCTCCATCGCCTGCACCGCGTTGCCCGCCTCACCCACCACGTCCACGCGCGGCTCGCTGCATTCACCCAGCAGCGTGCGCAGCCGCGAACGGGCAAGCGCTTCATCGTCAACGATCAGTACCTTCAGTGTCATGTCACGCTCCAAAGCCAGACCGGTTCAATAACCCGCTTATACCGGTATTTCAAGGCGAACCTGAAACACCCCGTTGACCAAGGCGCTCTGGAAGCGCCCCTGCACGTCGTGCAGCAGCGCCAGACGCTGCCGAACATTGTCCAGCGCGAGGCCGTTGCCGCGCCGTCCGCTGCCCGCCGGCACCGTGTTGGTCACCTTGATCACCACCAGACTGCCGCGCCGCTGGGTGCTGATGCGCACCACCGCGCCCGAGGGACTGGGCTCCACACCGTGTTTCACCGCATTCTCCACCAGCGGCTGCAGGATCAGGGGGGGCAATTTGGCCTTGGAGGCCGAGTCGTCCACGCTCCACTCCACCTTGAGGCGGTCGCCGAAGCGCACCTGCTCGATGGCCAGGTAGTGCTCGGCCAGCTCCAGCTCCTGCCAAAGCGGCACGGCTTCCTGCGCATCGGCCAGGGCGTGCCGGAACAACTCACTCAGGTCTTCCAGCAGGTTTTCGGCCTTGGCAGGCTCCTCGCGCACCAGCGCGATGGCGCTGTTGAGCGTGTTGAACAGAAAGTGCGGACGGATGCGCGCCTGCAGCTCGGCCAGGCGCGCCGTGGTGCCCGCCGGCATGCGGGCCTTGGCGCGCCAGACCAGCGCACCCACGAGCACCGCGGCCACCAATGCGCCCGAGGCCCCGCTGGCCACCCAGGGCGCCGGATTGGCCAGGCCCATGAGCACCAGCAGGCCGCAACCGTAGAGACCTGCCAGCACGCCAAGCCCCACACCCGAGGCCCATTGGGCTTGCACTTCCATGCGCCCGAGCTTGCGCTTGAGCGCGCAGACACACAACAACCAGGCCAGCACCGCCGGCAAGGCGGCGCCGGTGAGCACCGCCATCTGGGTGATCCAGCCCACCGGGTGCTCCGCGCCGAAGATGGCGGCCACCGCCACGATGGCCTGCACGAACAGCACCGCGCGCAGCACCACGCCGACCTGGCAAGTGTCGAACACGCGGTCCCGCGCACGCACGTGCTCCGGCATCTCTTCGAGCGACTGCGTGCCCAGGGTGCTGGGCAGATCCTGGAAGGTCGATAAAATTCGGGAGTCTTTCATGGGGCGTGCATCAATGCTCGGGTCGTTTGACGTGGGATTGTGCGCGGGTCCGGGCCCGGCGCTTCGAAACTGCGCGGCACCTCGATCGAAAGGTCCTTCGACCTTCTGTTGTCGCCCCTCGTTCTGCGGTCTTCCGCTTCTTCTGTTTTCTCCAAGCCGCTGGCAACACCATGTCCACCAACCAATTCGACAAAAAATCCGAAGCCTGGTCCGCCCTATTCTCGGAGCCCATGAGCGAGTTGGTCAAGCGCTACACCGCCAGCGTCTTCTTCGACAAACGCCTCTGGCAAGCCGACATTGCAGGCAGCCTCGCGCACGCCGAGATGCTGGCCGCGCAAGGCATCATCGGCGCGGCCGACCTGGCGTCCATCCAGCAAGGCATGGCGCAGATCACGTCGGAAATCGAAGCCGGCAACTTCGAATGGAAGCTCGACCTCGAAGACGTGCACCTCAACATCGAGGCCCGCCTGACACAGCTGGTGGGTGACGCCGGCAAACGCCTGCACACCGGCCGCAGCCGCAACGACCAGGTGGCCACCGACGTGCGCCTGTGGCTGCGCAGCGAGATCGACCTCATCATCCCGTTGCTGGGCGAATTGCAGGGCGCGCTGGTGGACGTGGCAGAGAAGAACGTGGACGTGATCCTGCCGGGCTTCACCCACCTGCAGGTGGCTCAACCCGTGAGCTTTGCGCACCACCTGCTGGCCTATGTGGAAATGTTTTCGCGCGACGCCGAGCGCATGGTCGACGTGCGCCGCCGCACCAACCGCCTGCCGCTGGGCTCGGCCGCGTTGGCCGGCACCACCTACCCGCTGGACCGCGAGCGCGTGGCGCGCAGCCTGGGCATGGTGGACGAGCGTGGTGAACCCCAGGTGTGCCAGAACAGCCTGGACGGTGTGAGCGACCGCGACTTCGCGATTGAATTCACCGCCGCGGCTTCGCTGTGCATGGTGCACATCAGCCGCTTCAGCGAAGAGCTGATTTTGTGGATGAGCCAGAACTTCGGCTTCGTGAAGATCGCCGACCGCTTCACCACCGGCTCGTCGATCATGCCGCAGAAGAAAAATCCCGACGTGCCCGAACTCGCGCGCGGCAAGACCGGCCGCGTGGTCGGCCACCTCATGGGCCTGATCACGCTCATGAAAGGTCAGCCGCTGGCCTACAACAAGGACAACCAGGAAGACAAGGAGCCGCTGTTCGACACGGTGGACACCTTGAAAGACACACTGCGCATCTTCGTGGAGATGGTGGGTGGCCAGCTGAACCCGGCCACCGGCGTCAAGGAAGGCGGCATCACGGTCAACGCCGTGGCCATGGAAGAAGCCGCCAAGAAGGGTTACGCCACCGCCACCGACCTGGCCGACTACCTGGTGAAGAAGGGTCTGCCGTTCCGCGATGCCCACGAGACCGTGGCCCACGCGGTCAAGGCCGCGGTGTCGCACAACTGCGACCTGTCCGAATTGCCCCTGGCGGTGTTGCAGGGCTTCAATGCATCGATCGAGAAAGACGTGTACGAGTGCCTCAGCCTGCGCGGCAGCCTCAACGCGCGCAACACGCTCGGCGGCACGGCACCGGCGCAGGTGCTGCACCAGATCGCGCGTCACCGCCAGCGGCTGGCCTGAGTCAGTTGCAGTCGGGCTGCGGCACTTCGGTGCAGCGCTGAAAGGCCTCGGGCTTGAGGCCACCACCCACCAGCCGGTACTGGTCAAAACACGCGGCACTGGCAGCGTACCGGTGCCAGCGCGCCTCACAGGCTGTGGTGCCGGGTGGCAGCGGTGCCCCGGCGGGCTCGGCGCGACTGGTGTAGCGCTGCGGCACATCGGCCATCACCCCGTAGTGCACGCGGCCACCGTCGTCGGTCCAACGCACCAGCTCGGCGCCCAGCACCGACAAAGGCAGACAGAAGGCGACCACCAGGCTCACGGTCTTGACAAGGTTGAGTGGCTTCATGGCCCTCTGACACGCCCGGAGCGCCAGGGTTCCCGGGGCCTTGACGTGCATCAAGACCCGACCGGCGTGCCGACGCTAGAGTCGCACCCATGGAAACCACAGCCCACGCCACCCCCACCCTGCCATGGTCATCCGCCCTGTCGGTGGGCGACGACCGCATGGACCTCACCCACGCCGAGTTCGTGGAGCAGCTCAACCAGCTGCTGACCACCCCCGCCCATCTGCAGCTGCCGCTGTACCAGGCCTTTCTGGCCCACACGGTGGAGCACTTCGCGCAGGAAGAGCGCTGGATGCTGGCCAGCGGCTTCGCGCCCGACAACTGCCACGCTGCCCACCACGCGACGATTCTGGAGACCATGCGGGCCGTGGAGGTGCACCACCGGCAGGGCGACGCCGGGATCATCACCCGCATGGCCGAGGCGCTGGCCGAATGGTTTCCCCAACACGCCGCCAGCATGGACGCGGGCCTGGCCCTGCACCTGCAGTCGGTGGGCTTCGACACCGCCACCGAAACCCTGGCCGACCCCCACCGCGTGCGCCCGGCCAGCATGAGCGGCTGCGGGAGCGTGAGCTGCAGCTGAGCGGCATGGCACATGCCCTGCCCGCCCTGATCAAGGCCCTGCGGGACCCCGCGCGCTACCCGCACGCGGCGGCGCCGGTGGAGCTCATGGAGACCCACGGTGCGTGGGTGCTGCTCGCGGGTGAACACGCCTGGAAGATCAAGAAGCCCGTGAGACTGCCCTTCATGGACTTCGGCACCCTGGCCCTGCGCCGGGCGGCCTGCCAGGCCGAGGTGCGGCTCAACCGGCGCTTCGAGACCGCCGATCCGGCGTCACATCTGTACCTCCAGGCCCTGCCCATCGTGGGGACGGCCGACCAGCCCCGCTGGGGCACGCCGGGCGAAGACGACAACAACGCCATCGAATGGGCAGTGCACATGCGCCGCTTCAGCGAAGACCTGCGGCTGGATCACCTCTGCGCGCGCGGTGCCTTGAAGCCCGAGCACCTCAGCTCGCTGGCGCAACGCATGGCTGCATTCCAGGCCGTGGCTGCGGTCGCTGCACCCGATGGCCCCTGGGGACACGCCAACGATGTGCTGGCGTTTGCGCGCGACAACCTCACCACCTTGCGCAGCGGCCTGAACGACGCCACGGATGCCGCGGAGATCGACCAGCTCAGCCGCTGGACCGAATCCCGCTTTTCGCAATGGGCTCCGCTGCTCACGCAGCGCTTGTGCGAAGGCCGCGTGCGGGAAGGCCATGGCGACCTGCACCTGGCCAACCTCGTGCTCATCGGCAACGAGGTCGTGCCGTTTGACGGCATCGAGTTCAACGACGCGTTGCGCTGGATCGACGTGGCCAGCGACATGGCTTTTGTCTGGATGGACCTGCTCGACCACGGCCAGCCTGGCCTGGCCAACGGTCTGCTGAGCGACTGGCTGGATGCCAGCGGCGACACCACCGCGCCCGACGTGGTGCCGTTCTTCGCGGTCTACCGCGCGCTGGTGCGCGCCAAGGTGGCGGTGATCCGCAGCCAGCAAATGGGCGCCAGCGTGGCCACCTCACTGAGCGAGGCGCGTGCTTACACCGCACTGGCCCAACGCATTGCGCAGCCACCCGCGCCACAACTCGTCATCACCCACGGTCTGTCGGGCAGCGGCAAGACATGGGCCTCCAGCCGCTGGTTGCAGGGGGAGACCAGCGGACGCGCGATCCGCCTGCGCTCCGACGTGGAGCGCAAACGACTGCACGGCCTGAGCGCCACCCAGGCCAGCGGCTCGGGCCTGAACACCGGCCTGTACAGCCCGCAGGCCCACACCGACACCTATGCCCACCTGCAGGACCGGGCACGGCACCTGCTGGCAACGGGCTGGTCGGTGCTGGTGGACGCGGCCTTCCTGCGCCGCCACGAGCGCGACGCCTTCGCCGCGCTGGCGAACGCCGTCAACTGCCCGTTCCACATCCTCGCCACCGAAGCACCGCTGGCCGTGCTGCGCGAGCGCATCACCGCGCGCCAGGCGCGTGGCGCCGACGCCTCGGAAGCCACGGTGGCGGTGCTGGAGCAACAACTGGGCTGGCTGGAACCACTCAGCGATGCCGAGCGAGAGCACTGCCTGCCCTAGCATGCACTCACGAAGTCGCGGTGAGGCGGAACAAGCGACCGTATCCCCGCGCCGACGGGTCCAGCCCGGCCAGGCGCACCACGTCCCAGAAGCCCGCCGGCGAGCTGGCCGTGACCGGCCGACCCAGCCGCGCTTCCAGGGGTTCGATCACCCCATGCGTCTGCAAACCGCCGCAGGAGATGAACACGCCCTGGGCCGTGGTGTCGAGCTCGACCACCGACTCGGACAGGGCCATCAGATCGTCGGCACCCACCTCGTTCACTTCGCGCACGCCGGTGAGGCCCAGGCCACGCACCGCCGTCACTTCGAAACCTTCGCAGGTGAGGTAGTCCACCAGCCGCTCGTTGAGCGCATCGATGTAAGAGGTGGCCACCGCCACCCGCTGCACACCCAGCGCGCGCAAGGACGACACCACCGCGTGGCTCATGGTCGTGCACGGCAGGCCGGTGGCCCGCTCCAGGCTGGCGCGCAATTCCTCGGTGAGCGCAGCGCCCCGGTAAAAACTGATCGAGGTTCCCATCAGCGAGATCGCCTGAGCGCCCTCGTCGCGCAGCATCCGCCCCAGGTCCAGGATGCGGTGCATCACCGGCTCGAAACCAGAGGGCGATATCGAACCGATGCCCAGCCCGCGCGCCACGAAGCGGATGCGGTCGCCGTACAGCAGCGCCGCGTCGTCGGGCACCTGCCCGGCTCCGGGGGGCACGATCAGGCCGATGCAGGGCACGGCCGCAGAGGGCTCGGCAGCGCTCATTGAATGGCGATCTTCTGGGTCTTGATCAGGTCCGCCCACACCGCGGACTCGCGCGCCAGGTCGGGCGCCAGTTCGGCCGATGACAAGTAGGCCGGCACCGCGCCCTGGGCATTGGCGGCGCGGATGGTCTCGGGCTTGGCGAGCACGTTGCGCACCGCGGTGTTCAGGCTCTCGACGATGGCGGCCGGCGTGCCCGTGGGTGCGAGCAGCACCAGGCGCGGCGCCACATTGAAACCGGGCAGCGCATCGGACAGCGGGGGCACATCCTCGGCACCGGCGAGCTTGACCGGGCTCATCATCGCCAGCGCCCGCAAGCGGCCCGCCTTGGACTGCGCGATGCCGGCGGTCGCGCTGACCACGCCCAGCGGCACCTGGCCGCTCATGACATCGGGCACGATCTGCGCGGCGCCGCGGTAGGGAATGTGAACCACAAAGGCGCCCGTCTGGCCCTTGAGCATTTCAAACCCCAGGTGGTGCACGGTGCCCAGCCCCGAGGTGGCGTACGAGTAGAAGCCAGGCTTCGCCTTGAGTGCCGCCACCAGCTCCTTCGGATTGCGCGCGGGGAAATCGTTGTTGGCCACGATCATCAGCGGCGTGGTGAACAGCCCCGCCACAGGTGCAAACGCCTTCAGCGGATCCAGCCGCTGACCGGGCTGCAGGAGACTGGCGATCAGCAGCCCACTCTCGCCCAGCAACAGGGTGTGGCCATCGGCCGGCGAGCGGCTCACCAGATCGGCGGCGATCAGCCCCGAAGCGCCCGCGCGGTTTTCCACCACCACCTGCTGGTTCAGCTCGGTCGCCAGCCCTTGGGCCAGCAGGCGCGCCATGGCATCCACCGCCCCACCGGCCGAATAGCCCACCAGAACGCGCAGCGGTTTGTTGGACAGTGCCTGCGCACCAGCCTGGCCCGCCCCGAGAACCATCGCCAGTCCGAGGGCACCGCTCGCCAGCCAGCGTCGGCGGCTCAGGGCCGCAGCTACGGTTGGTGGGATGGGGGTGTGAAGTGAAGTCATGTCTGTCTCCTGTCGTTGTGGTTGTGGTTGTCTCTATCGTCATCGTCGAGGGCGTGCCTTCGTGGAGGCCCACCCGGTGGCGTCAGGCTTTGCCGGCGCCGTGGGAAAGGGGTCGTTTGCTCAACTCGGCGATGCGCTCGCGGTTCGGCCGGAAGCCCAGGCCAGGCGCTTCGGGCAGCTTGAGCACGCCGGCTTGCGGCACCGGCAGATCATCAAACACCAGCTGGCAGCAATCGACCGCCACCGAGTGGTATTCCACCAGCGTGCCGTTGGCCAGGCCGGCGTGCAGGTGCATGTTGTGGTGGGGCCAGGCGCCCCCGTTGGCCAGTTGCACGTTGAACGCCTGCGCCATGCCTGCGATGCGCTGGCACTGCGTGTAGCCCCCGGTGATGCACACGTTGGGCTGCACCACGTCCACCGCCTGCGCCACCAGCATGTCGCGGAAACGGCTGGACAGGCCTTCGTTCTGGCCGGCCGCCAGCGGGATCGAGATTTTGTTGCGCAGCTTGGCCAGCGTCGGAATGTCGTTCTGGCTCACCGGCTCTTCAAAAAATGCGATGCCGCACTCTTGCACACGCTGGGCGAGGTGCAGCGCGTGCAGGTAGTCCAGGCTGCAGTTGGCGTCGATGAAGATCTGCACGTCCGGGCCCACCGCATCGCGCACCGCGCGGATGCGCATCACGTCCTCGGCCACCACATCGGTCATCGAACGCGGTTCATCGCGCCGCTGCAGCGCGTGGTGCCCCACGGTCATCTTCAGGCGCTGAAAGCCGCGCGCTTTCCAGGCCACGGCCGCCTCGGCCAGTTCGTCGCGCTCCAGAAATGCAAAACCAAAGGTGGCGTACACCGGCACTTCGGGCCGCGCTCCGCCCAGCAGGCGCCAGCAAGGCTGACCCAGTGCCTGGCCCTTGATGTCCCACAGCGCCAGGTCCAGCGCGGCCATGGCGTGGCTGGCGTAACCCGATTGACCGCGCGGCGTGAGCAGCCAGTAGAGCCGGTCCCACACGGCCTCGTGGCGCATGGGATCGAGCCCCATCAGCGCGGGTGCGGCAATCTCGTTGACGATGCTGGCCACCACCTCTTCTTCGGTGATGGCGGTCATGCCTGTGCCGATCAGTCCGGTGTCGGTTTCGACATCGACCAGACACAGGGAGAGCGATGTGGACTTGGTGCGCCCGGGCAAGCCCGCTTGCACGGGCAGGTTCAACGGCGTGGCGTGGACGCGGACGATCTTCATGGGGCTGGCGCGGCGAGGCCGCTGGTCTCGAGTTGTGGTGATGCCCCAAGCGTAAGAACCCACCCGCCCCACCGCAACCCCGCGCCCTGAAAGCGGCCTTCGCGGTTCGCGAAACCCTGGATGGAGGCCGCGCGTGCTTCAGCGCAAGGGCGTCGCCAGCAAGGTATCGATGAGCGACTGCGCCGCCGCCGACGGTGCCTCGCTCTCGCGGGTGGCCAGGCGGTGGGTTCTGAACGCCCAGGTCTCGTCCAACGGCACCGCCACGATGGGCAGGTGCGCCAGCTGGGGCGCGATCGCCTCGACCGGCAGCACCCCCACCCCCAGCCCACCGGCCACCATGCGGCACACCGCGTCGAAGCTGCGCATCTGCATGCGGATGCGCAGCTGGTGGCCCAACAGCGCGGCGGCGGACAACATGCGGCTGGAGATCGCGTTGCCGTCGGTCAAACAGACCAGTTCCTCGTGCAGGAAGTCGGTGAGCTTCACTTCGCGTCGGCTGGCCAGGGCGTGCGAGCGGGGAGCGATCAGCATCAGCGTGTCGCTGAAAAAATCCACCAACCGCAAACCCTGCAGCGGGTGCGCGATGTCGACGATGCCCAGATCGGCGCGCCCCTCCAGCACCGGGAGAGGGATGTCGGGGCTGCTGCGCTCCTCTATCTCCACGCGGATGAGCGGGAAGCGCCTGGCAAACGCATCCAGCCCCTGGGGCAGCACCTCCAGCAAGGCCGAAGTGTTCGCCATCACCCGCACACTGCCCTGCAAACCCTGCCCCACGTCGATCAGATCGAGCGCCAGGCGGTCGGCATCGGCCAGCAATTCGCGCCCTCGTTGCACCAGCAGGTGCCCGGTGGGTGTGGCACGCACGCCGCGCGAAGACCGTTCGAAGATGCGCACGCCCAGCGTGGCTTCAAGTGCCGAGATGCGTGCGCTGGCCGCGCCCAGCGCCAGGTGCACCCGATCGCTGCCCGCGCTGATGGAGCCGCACTCGGCCACCGCCACAACGACGCGCAGGGTGATCAGGTCAAACGGTTCGGACACGGGGTGGACGGTTGGCAGGTGTTGGGCGAGGAAGCCTTGCATGATGGCACGGGGTCTCAAGAAATTTCAATCCGCCCGATGCAGCTTTCACAAGCGCTCGGCGAAACACACCGCTAACATGCGTGCCACGGCCGCCGTGTGCACCGCCCGGCCACCCATTCGAACAACAACCCCTGGAGACTTCATGACCGTCATCACCACCGTCGAAGACCTGCGCGTGCTCGCCCAGAAGCGCGTGCCGCGGATGTTCTACGACTACGCCGACAGCGGCTCCTGGACCGAAGGCACCTACCGCGCCAACAGCGAGGACTTCCAGAAGATCAAGCTGCGCCAGCGCGTGGCGGTCAACATGGAAAACCGCAGCACCCGCAGCACCATGGTGGGCCAGGAGGTGGCGATGCCGGTGGCGATTGCGCCCACGGGCCTGACCGGCATGCAGCACGCCGACGGTGAAATCCTGGCCGCGCGCGCGGCGAAAAAGATGGGTATTCCGTTCACGCTCTCCACCATGAGCATCTGCTCCATCGAGGACGTGGCACAGCACGCCGGTGAAGGTTTCTGGTTCCAGCTGTATGTGATGAAAGACCGCGCGTTCATCGAGCGCCTGATCGACCGCGCCAAGGCCGCCAACTGCGCGGCACTGGTGCTCACGCTCGATCTGCAGATCCTGGGCCAGCGCCACAAGGATCTGAAAAACGGCCTGTCGGCCCCGCCCAAGCTGACCATCGCCAACATGATCAACATCGCCACCAAACCGCGCTGGGCGATGGGCATGCTGGGCACCAAACGCAAGCAGTTCGGCAACATCGTCGGCCATGTGAGCGGCGTGGAAAACATGGGCAGCCTCAGCGAATGGACCGCCAAGCAGTTCGACCCGGCGCTGAACTGGGGCGACGTGGAGTGGATCAAGAAGCGCTGGGGTGGCAAGCTGATCCTCAAAGGCATCCAGGACGTGGAAGACGCACGCTTGTCGGTGGCCTCGGGCGCGGACGCGCTGATCGTGAGCAACCACGGCGGGCGCCAGCTCGACGGGGCGCAGAGCAGCATCGAGGCGCTGCCGGCCATCGTGGATACCGTGGGCAGCCAGATCGAGGTGCACATGGACGGCGGCATCCGCAGCGGGCAGGACGTCTTGAAGGCGCGTGCCCTGGGCGCGCGCGGTGTTTACATCGGCCGCCCCATGCTCTACGGCCTGGGCGCCATGGGCGAAGCAGGCGTGTCCAAGTGCCTGCAGATCATCCACCGCGAACTCGACCTCACCATGGCCTTCTGCGGCCACACCAACATCGAGACGGTGGACAAGAGCATCCTGCTGCCCGGCACCTTTCCCACACCATGACCCCGCTTGAGCCGCCGGCACGGCCGCGCACCTCGAAGTTGTGGCTGGGCATCAGCGTGGTGCTGGCGCTGGTGCTGCTGCTGGGCGCAGCCACCACGGCCAGCATGGTTGAACAGCTCAAGGCGCAGATCGTGCACCTGCAGGAACGCCTGCTGGTCACCCCGCAGGTGCGTTACGTGTCGGTGCTGCTGGACGCCCAGGAACTGCCCGCCCTGCTGGTGACCATGGACCCGCAGGCCGGCGTGTTGCAGCTGCAGCGGCTCAACGAAGTGAAAGAGGGGCGCGAGGACAGCATGCAGCTGTGGGCGCTCTCCGCCAACCAACCGCCGCGCTCGCTGGGTGTGATCCAGAGCAAGTTCAAGACGCTGCAACTGCCCGCAAAAGAAGCCCACCTGACCGGTGCGACCAAGCTGGCGATCAGCGTGGAGAACAAGGGCGGCGTGCCCGAGGCCGTGGGGCCTCGCCTGCCCTATCTGTTCCAGGGCTGGTTGATCCAGAAGGCGATCTGACGCCAGCTCACTTCAGCTCGTATTCGAAGGTGCTCACCACCCGCAGCCGCTTCATGCGCGAGCTGCCGTCGTCGAAGTCGTTGCCGTCGTCACCAGTGATGCGGATCACCCCCTGGTTGGCGTTCTTCAACGGACCGAGTTCGGCGCCGGCTTCGGCGGCAAACTTGTCGGCTTGCTCGCGGGCGTTGCGCGTGGCTTCGGCCAGCAAGGGCGCCTTGATGTCGTTGAAGCCGCGCAGCTGAAAACGCGGGCCGCTGCGACCCCCTTCGTTTTCACCGCCCAACTGCACGCCCGCCTGGATCAGCGGGTCCACCGCACGGGCGGCGCCCTCCACCTCGGCCACGCGGGCCGACTTCACCAGCACCTGACCGGTGCCGTTGAAGCGGAACGGCTGGTTGCCCTGCGCGTACTCGCGGGTGAAGAGGTCCTGCACCTGCAGCGGCTTGGCCTCCACCTCGGCATCGGTGAAACCGCGCTGCCTCAGGAAGGCCGCCACCTTGTCGCGGTCGCCGGCCAGGGCCTGCTGCACACCACCGAAGTCGTTGCCGGCGCGGCGGAACGACAGCGTCCACACGGCGAAGTCACTCTCCACATCCTTCTCGGCCAGTCCCTTGACCGTGACCGAGCGGTCCGACATGCGAAAACGCTCCAGACCCTGGCTCACGGCGAAGCCGGCCACGGCGATGCCGACGGCGATCAACAGCGCGGTGACGAGACGGGCGATCGTGTTCATGAACAGTCCTCCAGAAGCGGTTTGCCGACCGGTGGCCAGCGTCTCGCGCCATGGTAATCCCGCTATGCTCAGGCGCGTGCAAGCACCATCCGATCCGACCCTGCCGCGGCGCATTGCGCACTTGGACATGGACGCGTTTTTTGCGTCGGTGGAGTTGCTGCGTTACCCGCAACTCAAGGGCCTGCCGGTGGTGATTGGTGGTGGCCGGCGGCGCGAAGACGACCTGCTGCAGCGCCTGCGGGAGACCTACCCCGACCGCGAATGGGCCACCGACAGCCTGGACCACATCCCGGTCGATTTCTTTCCACGCCTGGCCGGCTACACCGGGCGCGGCGTGGCCACCACCGCCACCTACGCGGCGCGCCAGTTCGGCGTGGGCTCGGCCATGGGCCTGATGAAGGCGGCCAAGCTGTGTCCGCAGGCGATCCTGCTGCCGGTGGACTTTGACGAGGTGCGCCGCATCTCGCGCCTGTTCAAAAGCACCATCCGCGAGATTGCACCGGTGGTGGAAGACCGCGGTGTGGATGAGGTGTACATCGACTTCACCCACGTGCCCGGTGGTCAGCGCGAAGGCGGGCGCGTGCTGGCGCGCCTGATCCAGAAGAGCATCTTCCAGGCCACCGGGCTCACCTGTTCCATCGGCGTGGCGCCCAACAAGCTGATTGCCAAGATGGCGAGCGAGTTCAAGAAGCCCAACGGCATCAGCGTCGTGCAGACCGATGACCTGCAAACACTGATCTGGCCGCTGCCCTGCCGCAAGATCAACGGCGTGGGCCCCAAGGCCGACGAAAAGCTGCAGGGCCACGGCATCCACACCATCGGCGACCTGGCGCAACGGGAGCGCGGGTGGTTGATCAACACCTTCGGCAAGAGCTACGGCGCGTGGCTGCACGAAGTGTCGTGGGGCCGGGACGAGCGCCCGGTGCAGACCGAGAGCGAGCCGGTGAGCATGAGCCGCGAGACCACCTTCGAGCGCGACCTGCACGCCGTGCGCGACCGTGTCGAACTCGGCGCCATCTTCACGCGGTTGTGCGAGCAGGTGGCCACCGACTTGAGCAACAAGGGCTACCTGGGCAAGACCATCGGCATCAAGCTGCGCTACGACAACTTCCAGAGCGTCACGCGCGACGTGACCCTGGACCACTTCACCGCCGACCCCGCCACCATCCGCCGCCAGGCCGGCCTGTGCCTCAAGCGGGTGGACCTCTCGCGGCGCATCCGGCTGCTGGGCGTGCGCGTGGGCAAACTCGTCAAGCCCGGGACAGACGGCAGCGTGCCGCAGGTCTACAGTGAATCCGCTTCACCCCCACCACGAGACAAGACCCGCCATGACCGCAACGACCTGCTTTTCCCTGAGCTCGACGGCTAACGTCGCCCACCTGGTGATGAGCCGCCCGGCCGAGCTCAACACCATGAACCCCACCTTCTGGCGCGAGCTCGACGAGGTGTTGACCCAGGTCCACGCCGAAGGCACGGCGCGCGCGCTCGTCATCAGCAGCACCGGCAAACACTTCAGCGCCGGCATGTCGCTGGAGACCTTCGCCGGCGCCATCAGCATGGACGACAACAGCCCCGAAGGCCGCGCCGCCATCTTCGACCTGCTCACCGACATGCAGGCCACCTTCACCAAGCTGGAGAACCTGCGCATGCCGGTGATCTGCGCCATCCAGGGCGGCTGCATCGGCGGCGCGGTCGACATGGTCACGGCCGCCTGCATGCGCTACGCAAGTGCCGACGCCTTCTTCTGCATCCAGGAAATCAACATCGGCATGGTGGCCGACGTGGGCACGCTGCAGCGCCTGCCCAAGCTGATCCCGCTGGCGGTGGTGAAAGAGCTGGCCTACACCGGCCGCCGCTTGCCAGCCAGCAAGGCCATGGGCTACGGCCTGGTCAACGAGGTGTTCGACACGCACGAGGCCACGGTGGCTGCCGCGCTGCAATGCGCCCGCGAGATTGCATCCAAACCGCCGGTGGCCATCTGGGGCACCAAACAGGCGGTGAACTACGCACGCGACCACTCGGTGGAAGACAGCCTGCGCCAGATGGGCTGGTTGCAGGGCGCGGTGTGGAGCAACGCGCATGTGCGCGAAGCGATCACCGCGATCAAGGAGAAGCGCGCGGGCGATTTCACGCCGCTGTCGGCGCTGCAGACGTTCAAGTCGCTGGGCTGAGCGCTCGCTTCAAACGCCAATCTGCAGGTCGGCGCTGGCCACCGCCAGCACGCGCGGCCCGAAGCTGGAGATGTTGGTCAGGGTGGCGTTGTGGTGCTCGATCACCAGGCGTGGCGTGAGCACCGCGTTGCCCGCCGAGGTGTGCGCATCCGCCACCAGCGTCACCGGGTACCCCTTGGCCAGTGCACGGCGGATCGTGGTGTCCACACAAAACTCCGTGTGCATGCCGCAAACAATCAGTTCACGGACGCCGCGCGCCTTGAGCAGGGCGTCGAGGTCGGTGCCCTGAAAGGCGTCCGGCGTGGTCTTGCGCACCCGCAGATCTTCCGCCGCCGCTTGCAAGCCATCGGCCAGCTGCCATTCGCGGCTGCCGTGCGCCAGGTACCCGGCTCTGGACTCGTGCTGGATGAACACCACTGGCCAGCCGGCGCCGCGAACCTGGGCGGACACGCCGTTGATGCGCGCGATCACCTCGTCGGACTCGAAGGCCCGGCCCTCGCCTTCACACAAGCCTTGTTGAACGTCGATGATGAGCAATGCGGTGGTCATGGGATGGGCGTGCAACGGTTGCGTTTCGGCGATCTGCACAGCGTATCAGGCGCGCATGTCGGCGGCGGTGAGCGCATGCACAGCCTCGTAGCCAGCGCTGACCACCTCGGTGGCGCCCTGCCGCTCCAGCGCCTCGGCGCTCAGCTCTGCTTGCGTCAACCCGGCAACGGCAGCGCGCTCATAGCCCGTCACCAGCATGGCCCAATCCACCCCGGTGTCGGCACCGCGGATGCGTTGCTCGGCCGTCATCTCGGGCGTGAGACCGCTGCGCAGCAGGTGAACGCTGCTCAGCCCCCGCTGCTCGGGCAACCCGGGCAACAGGTCCTGGCTCAGCCACGATTCCAGCGACGCCTCTTGGCCCGGCGCCGGCTTGAAGCGAAGCAACCCCGCAAAGTGCCCCATGCCATGCCCGTGGCTGCTGACCACCGAGCACAGACCCCGCGTCATGCCCCGGTAGTGCGGCATCATTTTTTGCGTCCACGGCGACGGGTTGTTGAGCCGCTCCAGATAGCCGGGCGAAGCCAGCGTTTCCAGACGTTCCACCTCGTAGAGCACCAGGTACCTCGGCGCCCCCGAGGTGGCGACCCAGCGTGTGCCCCGGAGAAAACCCGGGATCGACAGGCGCTCGGGCAGGTGCTCGTGGGTGTGCCAGTCGTCGTGTTCGGCGATGGCTTCTTCGACGATGTCGAAGGTGAGCAGCATGGCGGCCTGGCCTGGCAAGGTCATGGGTGTTCTTTCTGTTGAAACGGCGCCATGGGTTTTACGGTGCGTCGAAGGTGAAGAGTTGTTCGTTGACTTCCTTGCCCCACTGCGCTCCCCGTTGCGTGCGGGCCAGCACAAAGCCATGCTTCTCGTACAGGTGGCGTGCTGCGTGAAGCTCGTCGAACGTCCACAGGTACACCTTGCGGTAGCCGCGCGCACGGCAAAACGCCATGGCGGCCTCCAGCAATTGGGCGCCCACTCCCTGGCCGCGCGACGCATCCGAGGCGATGAACCACCGCAGATGGGCGCCAGCCTCCTCATGGTGCGAGCCATCGATCACCACCGAGCCTTGAATCCCGGTTGCGCCCTGCGCCAGCCACAGGCCGTCGCGTTCGGGTTCGAAGCGCAGGCAAAACGCGGACAACTCGGTCGCCACCTTGGCCTCGAACGCCGCACCGAACCCGACCGTGCGGGCATAGAAGCTTGCATGCATCTCCACCACACGACCAATGCAACCGGGGATGTAACCCGCGTGGATGTTCATGACAGTCACGGCGCGGACCGGACCACCAGCTCGCCGAAGCCGGTTGCTGCATCGTGCTCGCGCGTGAGCGTGCCCTTCGGCAGCAGCGCCAGCAAGACCTCGGCCGTGGTCCTGACTGTGCTGCCCTGACCCAGATGCCCACCGGACACACGGCCCGCCGCGTCGGACACCGACGCGTGCAGGTGGGCACCCGCCGTACTCAGACTCCCGGACAAACTCAACATCTCCAGCGGCCCGGCCAGCAGGGTGGTTTCGGTTGCGTCCGCGTACCGAAGGCTGACCTGCACCAGGCTGCCGATGCCGGCCACCACGAAGGCGGAGTCCGTGCCATGGCTGAGCGGGAGTGCTTCCAGGGCGCGCCGAAGGTCGGTGCCGGGGAGCAGGCGAATGGGAAGAAGGGTCATGTGTGCAATGAGGCAGGCAGATACTCAACCAGTGAGTCGGGTGGGGACACACTCCTGCATGGCGGACCCCGGATCATTCTGCATGCTGGTTTCCTTCTCGCCAACAACCACCGTTGGAGGGAGCTTTCTGTTCGACGGTACAAACGTGCACTCAGCTCATCCGAAGTTCCATCTCCTCCCATGAAAACCTTCCACAACCCCCACCACGCTGCCCACGCAGGCCAGCAAGAGATGTTCCGCGGCCGCATGGTGCCCTGCCACGAGGTGCCCGCGCGGCTGGACTTTGTGCTGGCCGAGTTGCAGCGCCGCCCGCTGGGGACGCTGCAGACGCCCGAGGTGGATGACACCCTGCTGGACGCCGCCATTGGCCGCGTGCACAGCGCCCGGTACCTGGACTTCCTGTGCGGCGCCTGGGCCGAGTGGGTGGCCATGGACCCGGGCAATGCCGAACGCGACGCCTTGCCGTCGGTGTGGCCGCTGCCCAACCGGCACGGTTTTCGCAACGATGTGCTGCCCACCAACTTTGCGGCGCGGCTGGGCCTGTTCAGCTTTGATTCGGGTTCACCGCTCACGGCGGGCACCTGGGCGGCAGCGCGCGGCGGTGCGGCTTGTGCGCTGGCGGCGGCGCTGGACGTGGCGGCGGGTGAGCGCAGCGCGTTTGCGCTCTCGCGCCCGCCGGGGCACCACGCAGGACCCGATTTTCTGGGGGGCTACTGTTTTTTGAACAACGCGGCCATTGCGGCCCAGGCGCTGCGCGATGCCGGTCACACGAAGGTGGCGGTGCTCGACGTGGACTACCACCACGGCAACGGCACGCAGACCATCTTTTACGAGCGGGCGGATGTGTTGACCGTCTCCATCCACGGCGATCCGGCCACCGAGTACCCGTTTTTCCTGGGCCATGCGGACGAGCGCGGCGCGGGCGCGGGTGAAGGCTTCAACCTGAACCTGCCGCTGCCGCGTGGCACCGGCTTCGGCACCTGGCGCGCGGCACTGGCCACCGCTGTGGAAGCGGTGCAGCGTTTTGGCGCGACGGCCTTGGTGGTGCCCATGGGGCTGGACACCTTCGAAGGCGACCCGATCTCGGGCTTCACCTTGAAGAGTGCCGACTACTTCACCGTGGGCGAGGCTCTGGCCAGCGCCAGGCTGCCCACGGTGTTCACGTTTGAAGGCGGCTACGCGGTGGACGCCGTGGGCACCAACGCAGTGAACCTGCTGGAAGGTTTCCAGCAGGCCGCTTGATCAGGCGCCGAACGACAAGGCACCAGGAGGCAGGGGACGACCCAGGGCGCTGGTGAGCACGGTGTAGTGCATGGTCTCGTCGGCCGCCAGGCGCGCGGCCACCTTGGCCAGCTCGCGGTCGCCCAGGGCCGGGATCACGCTCAGGTAGGCGTTGGTCGCACCCAGTTCCAGGCGGGCGGCGAGGTCCAGCACGTCGGCCTGGCTCTTGAGCGATGCGGCGTTGAGCGACTTGGCGTAGTCCTCCAGCTTCATCTCGGCAACCGGCTTGCCGCCGAGCTTCTGGATGGTGGCGATCAGCGCGTCGCGGTGGGTCTTGTGGTGGCCCTGGAACTGCACGGCGACATCAAGCACGGGCTTTTGCAGCAAACCGCTGCCGGCACCGAGCTGGTAGGCGTTGATGGCTTCGTGTTCCAGGCCGAGTGCCACGTTGAGGATGCCCACGTCCTTGGACATGTCCATCTTCTGCGCGTGGGCGGCGGCCATCACGTCGTTGCCGGCGAGCAGGGCCACGGCGGCGGCGGAGAGCACACCACCGCTGCGCATGAAGCCACGGCGGGAGGCGGGGGAGATCAGGGAATCGGGGGTCTGGATCTTGTTCATGAGGTGTCCTTGGTTGGGTGGGGCGATCGGTTGTCCACCGGCACGGGGCGTAGTGACAACCGTCACGTTGGATACGCAGCCCCCACCGCCGGTGGATTCAAAAAGCCCCTTCATCGCTGCGGGCCACTGCGGTTTGAGGTCGCTTGAATCCACTCCGCCGGCCATTGCGTATCCAGATGGTCCGACAACAACCCACGACCCGCTCACCATGTCCCTTCACAACGCCCTCCCCGTCCGATTCCTGCCCCTGGCTGCAGCCGCTGCGCTGCTGACCGCAGCGCCTGCCCACGCAGACACGGGCAAACTGCTGCTCACCGGTGGCGTCAGCAGCGTCGAAGGCGCAGCCGGCGGCGGCATTTCGCCCTGGGCCGTGATCGGCAGCCAGGCCACCGAAGGCGAAGTGGGCGTGTCGGCCTACGTCAGTCGAGCCAGGACGCGCGACTACGGTCTCAATGCGTATGGCGTGGCTGTGGGCATCCACGACCGCCTTGAGCTCTCGGTGGGCCGGCAAGATTTCAGCACCGGCGTCACCGGCACAGGCCTGGGGCTGCCGGGCCTGCACCTGAAGCAGGACATCGTGGGCGCCAAGCTGCGCGTGGCCGGCGACGCCGTGCTCGACAGCGACAGCCTGATGCCGCAGATCGCCGTGGGTGTCCAGTTCAAGCACCTGCAGTCCAGCGGCCTGGACGGCACGCTCGGCGCCCTGGGCGCCAAGCGCAACGGCGCCGACCTGTACGTGAGCGCCACCAAGCTGTTTCTCGCCCAGGGCATCCTGGTCAACGGCACGCTGCGCGCCACGAAAGCCAACCAGGGCGGCCTGCTCGGCTTCGGCGCCACGCTGGGCGGCGCGGACAACGGCTACGAACTGCAGCCGGAAATTTCGGTGGCGTACCTGATCAACAGCAAGCTCGCTGTGGGTGTTGAATACCGCGCCATGCCCAACAAGTTGCAGCGCG